>Ga0116162_10001345_pt1 | contig 16184 bp, 16 predicted proteins | sample AD_UKC105_MetaG_FD_89875 | JGI IMG/M metagenome (GOLD analysis project Ga0116162, IMG submission 89875) | Active sludge microbial communities of municipal wastewater-treating anaerobic digesters from Hong Kong - AD_UKC105_MetaG | ecosystem: Engineered > Bioreactor > Anaerobic > Digestate... | reverse complement strand
TGATGATTATGAATTCTCAGTAAGTGATATCTATTCGTTCTCAAAAAATGCTCCTAATGGTGAAACACAGGACTATATTCCTGTGAATGTAGCGTCCACAAATCTCACGGATCAGTCTCAGAAGATTGGTCGAAGAGACATTCATTTGTACTTGGATAACGAAGAAGTTTTCACTTCTGATTATCGTAATGAGTTCCAGCCAATTTTCAGTCAGGGACTTATGTTCAATGAAGAGTCCGTTAATCCTGGCAGAACGAAGAGAGGCTATATCGTTTACAGAGTATATAGATCCTTTAGTTCTATTGATGTTAGTTGTGGCGAAGTAATCGTTAATGGTTCCTCATTCTCAGTTAATCCGCTTAGTCCTATTCCGGATGAGGTTGAAGAAACTGTAGAACCAACTGAGGAAACAACAATTCCAACTCCAGTAGAAACAGCTCCGCCTGAGACTGAAGCACCACCACCTGAGACAATAGCGACTGAATTTCCTGACACTGCAGAGACCATAGAAGTTGTTCCTGAAGGTTGACGGTACGGCAAGCAACGGGGGCTTGGGGAGACTCCCCAACAAGCTTTCAGCTTTAGCTGAAAAGTGTTTTTGGGCACAAAAAACGTTGCTTGCTACCTTAGTCTAGAACTTTTTGAGACGTGTTGAATTGGAGGTGGTGCATTGAAAAAGATTGTTAGAAATCACGAGATTAAAGTCAGATTATCTACGGAAGAACTCAATTCACTTGAGGAAAAAGTAGTAGCGTCTGGAATGAAAAGTCGTGAAAAATTTTGTAGAGCTTGCTTTAGAGATGCGACTATAAAAGGAACACCGCCAAAGGAATTCTTTGTTCTCATAACTGAAGTAAGACATGTTGGAAATAATCTGAATCAGGTTGCCAGACGACTTAATAGTTATGTTCAAAATGAACGTCCTGATCCAGATGAAGTTGATAGAGCTATAAAGGGAGTAAACGACACTCTCGATTTATTGTATTCAACATATACAACAGAGGATGGTGAATGATATGGCTGTAACTTCAATGTGGGCTGTTAAAACTCGTTTGGAACGAACTATCAATTATGTTAAAAGTCCGGAGAAGACTACTGCCAAAACAGAATTCGATTCAGAAGCATTAGTTGCACTTAAAGATGTAATTGAATATGCCGAAGATGGTTTCAAAACTGAAGAAGGAATGTTTGTCACAGGTATCAATTGTAGGGCAGATCATGTCTATGAGGATTTTATGCAAACCAAGAGACTATTTGGAAAAACAGGTGGTCGATTAGCTTATCATGGTTATCAGGCATTTCGTGAAGGAGATGGTGAGATAACTGCTGAATTAGCTCATGAGATTGGAGTTAAGTTAGCACAAGAGTTATGGGGTGACCGATTCGAAGTAGTAGTTGCAACACATCTTAACACTGGTCACTACCATAATCATTTTGTTATGAATTCTGTTTCCTTTAATGATGGTTATAAGTTCACTAGGACAATGGCTGATTATCAGAAAATGCGTGAAGTTAGTGATCGCCTTTGCCGTGAAGCTCGACTTAATGTTATTCATAATCCAAAATACAAAAGAATTCCCTATCAGCAGTATCAGGACTTGAAGAATAATAAACCTTCGATTCGAAGTAAGATTCGAGAAGATATCGATGCTGCTATCAAGGTTTCATATACTCAGCGACAATTTGCTAAGGTCATGAAAGAAATGGGATATGAGTTTCACCTCGAGACCAAAGATGGATTGCCATTAAAATATCCTGGAATTAAGCCTCCAGGAAGCGAGAAGTATTTTCGCTTTAGAAGTCTTGGTCCTGGTTATGACTTAGAAGAAATAATTAAAAAGATTCTTGAAAACAGTCTTGTATCTGGTGCTCCAGTATTAAAAGTAAATCCTCATGATTATAAAGATAGAGAGTGCGAATTTAGACGAAAGTTCTTTATCTTTACTGCTACTATCAGCAGGCATGTTAAAAGGAAAAGTTCATTCGAATATATTCCAATGGCGATTCGTGAAGATGTATATAAACTTGATGATTATCGCATTCGTACAGATTTTCTTTATAAGAATAATCTAAGGACTGTTGAGCAGGTTGAAGCAAAAAAGAAAGCTAGACAAGAGAATCTTGATGAGTTAATTAAAAAACGCAAAAACATTTACTATCAGTTAAGTATTACTGATGCGAATAATGATTTACAAGTTACAGCGTTAAAAACAGAAGCTCGTGAATTAACCAAAGAAATTTCAAGGTTAAAGATCGAAATTAAAGTGTGTGATGAAATCCTCGATACCTCAGATAAGGTCGAGGATTTTTTCGATAGCAAATATAAAAACAAGGAGGTAAGTAAACCAAATGTCAGTAGAGACAGAAACAGCCGAGACGGTTGTAAGAATGGTATTACAGGGCAGCGAAGTAGTCCTAAGACTTAGTGGTCAGGCTGCTATTGAAATGGCAAAACTGATCTACGCAGCTCTTAAGAACGATGGTACTTCAAAAGGTAAAGCTACTCTTTGGGAGTTTCTAAGGTCTGGTAAGAAACAGATGGTGTTTGAAATTCCGGATGAGTATATTGGCGCCTTTACGCAGGCAAGTAAACAGTATGGCTTCCCTTTTGTAATACTTAAGAACAAGGATAGTGATAGAGGTGTAACCGATATCATGGTCTATGAAGCTGATGCTTCGAAGGTTGAGCGTGTTAAGGAAAATCTAAAGCTCAATGTTGCTGGTGTTAACAAGATTAAGTCTGAAATCTCAGAGGTTAAAGACAAGTCTTATAAGCCAACAGGAATGCAGTACCGAGTTCCACTCGAACTTATTGATAACATTCCTAAACTTCCAAAGGGTGCGAATATTACGCCTGAAGAGAAATCACTTGCAGATAACATACGAAAGTATGCTATGAAAATGAAGAAAAGAGGTCCAAGTATTGTGGATCCTGTTGAGCTCGTGGTTAAGCCTAATGGCCACTATGAGGTAATCGAAGGACGTGGCAGAAAACGACTCATGGCTATGGTTCTTGCTGGGTATAAGGATGCTGTTGCAGATATCTCCGTTCCTATTAAGGAAGGCAGTGTAATTGTTGAATCAGTTACAAATGACACTAAGGAACCTCAGAATAGAAGTGATACACCGAAGGCTAAGGATGATGAACCTGCACCAGCCAAAAAGGAAGATGTTCCAGATAGAGAGGCAGGTCAGCCAGTAAACCCCTCTATGGCCCCAGTGAAGAACGAAAAAGCGTCAGAGAATTCATTAGGGGCTACCGTGAAAGCGAAAGACGAAAGAGTGCCTGGGGTTAAGCCATCTGTTAGAAAGGAACTGGATACCTGTAAGCAGATTGCTGCAGAAAGAGCACTTCTTCCTAAGGTGCCTGTTAAGACACCTAATCTTAAGAGGTGAACATGAGGCTTCCGGAAAATAAATTCTCGAAGGTCAGAATTATTCTCTATGTTTCAGGATTAGTTCCAGTCGCTTGGATAGCAATGCTTGCAGCTCCTGCCTTTAGTAAAGGTGGCGTGTTTGAAATATTCAGGCGTTGGCACGAGTTGTTTTCTAATCCCTTTAGATTTGTATTATGTGACGGCAGTGTAAAAACTGTCGTCATTTTTATTCTCGTATATCTTGTCGGATTAGGAATATATCTATCGACTGAGAGTAATTTTAGAAGACGAGAAGAACACGGTTCTGCCAAGTGGGGTTCAGCCTCAAGTCTTAACAAAACCTATGCTGATAAGGATGCACGTAAGAATAAAATTCTTACCCAGAATGTTCGTATAGGATTTGATGGACATGCGCATAGACGTAACCTGAATACTATGGTGGTTGGAGGATCCGGCTCTGGTAAGACAAGGTTCTACTGTAAGCCTAACTTACTTCAGGCAACAGGTTCGTACTTTGTTATTGATCCTAAGGGCGAGATGGTCAGGTCAACTGGAAACTTTCTTAAAAAAGAAGGTTATGACGTAAGAGTTCTTGATTTAATTAACTTGGAGCGAAGTGCTAGTTATAACCCTTTTGTGTATCTGGAAAATGATGAGGATATTCAGAGACTTACAACGAATATCATTCTTAATACAACTCCTAAGGGTTCACAAACATCCGATCCTTTCTGGGATCAGGCAGCTTCAATGCTCCTAAAAGCTCTTATGTTTTATCTGTACTATGAAGCACCTAAGGATGAGCAAAATTTCCCAATGCTTATGGAGATGATTAGAGCTGGTGATGTTAAGGAGAATGATGATGATTACGAGTCTCCATTGGATATTCTTTTTGAACGATTAGAGGAGAAAGATCCTGAGCATATTGCTCTTAAGTATTATCGTGCTTATCACTCTGGCGCTGCTCAGACACTCAAATCTATTCAGATTTCCCTTATTGCCAGACTTGAGAAATTTAACATTCCATCAGTTGCAAATATATCAGTAGATGATGATTTACGACTTGAAGAATTAGGTGAAAAACCTGGTGTAATCTTTGCGGTTATTCCGGATAACGATTCATCATTTAACTTCATTATCGGAATGGTTTATACCCAGCTTTTTCAACAGTTATATCGCTGTGCAGATTTTAAGTATGGTGGTGCTTTGCCGTACCATGTTCACTTCTTGTGCGATGAGCTGGCTAACTGCGGAATTCCTTCTGAATTAGAGAAGATTTTCGCGACTTGTAGAAGCAGAAATATATCAATTTCAGCAGTGCTTCAGAACATAAGCCAGCTCAAGGCACTCTTCGAAAAACAATGGGAATCCATCATTGGTAACTGTGATGAATTCTTGTATTTAGGTGGTAATGAGCAAAGTACACATAAGTACGTTAGTGAGCTTATCGGTAAGGAAACTATTGATACCAATTCCTATGGTCAGCAGAAGGGTAGAAACGGTAGCTACAGTAAGAACGATCAGGTTACAGGTCGAGAACTTATGACACCTGATGAAGTCAGACGACTGGAGAATAATCTGGCTATTTTATTCATTCGTGGTGAGAACCCAGTAATCGATTATAAATACGACATTTTAAGACATCCGAATGTTGTCTATACAACGGATGGCGCTGGTGAACCTTATATTCACGGACGAATTTACAAAGATACAACAGTTGTCACTCTTGTCGGTAACGATGAGAAAACACGTGAGGGCGCAACTAATATTGAAGACCTCATGAAAGTTAAACCTATTAGCAACTTTGAGATTTATTCCAATGAGGATGATCTCGACGAAATTTATTTGAAATTGGAGGAAAAGAATAATGAAGAAGATTCATAACAAGTCAGAGATGACAGTATTGCAGAAAGAAAAGCAGAGAACAGTCTTGAAGAACTATATTACGGTAGCCGTTGCTGTTGCGATGGTAACATCCGTTATGGTGTTCCCTTGTTTTGCGGACTCAGAAGCAGAACAGGCCATTGATAACCTCTCTGAGATTATCTTTGACATCATTCAGGCGGTTGGTGTAATCATCGCTGGTTGGGGTGTTGTTCAGGTAGGACTTAGTTTCCAGAGCCATGATCCATCTCAGAGAAGCCAGGGCTTCCTCTGTTTGGCTGGCGGATTGATTGTAACTTTCTCAAAGTCAATTCTCGAAGCGATTGCACCAGGTGCATTCTGATAAAGTGAGGTGATTGTCCCATGGGAGAAGCTGCGTGGTATGAACTCTATCAGGGTTTGCAGTTTCTAGGAGATAAACTAGAAGATATGTGGGACTTACTTACAACCGCACCAGATTCCTTTAAGGGTGGTTCTATTTGGGCAATAATCTCTGCTATTAACGGAGTATTAGGAGCCATTGGAACCGCCCTTTTGGTTCTGTTCTTTACCATTGGTGTAGTTAAAACTTGCGGTAGTTTTGTTGAGCTTAAGAAGCCTGAGACTGCAGTAAAAGTATTTGTAAGATTTGCTGTAGCTAAATGGCTTGTAGATAGTAGCTTGACTATCATGCTTAATTTCATAGCTGTTATACAAGGCACAATAGCAGACATTTCGAGTGCCACTAATATAGGTTCGGCACTAGAATTTGAAATACCTGAAGATGTAATGGATACCTTTTGCGATATAGGAATTCTTGATGGTGCCATTCCTGTTTGGGCTGTATGCTTTATTTCACACTTAGCCATGATGGTAATCGGTATCATCTTGCTTCTTACCGTATATGGTCGATTCTTCAGAATCTATATGTATGCTGCTATTTCACCATTGCCTTTAGCTTCTTTAGCTGGTCAGCCAACTGAAAGTGTTGCTAAGAGCTTCTTGAAGAGTTATGCAGGCGTTTGCCTTCAGGGCGTAATCATTGTACTTGCCTGTGTTATCTTCTCGGCTTTTGTAGGAAGTATGCCTGATATGGATACTTCTGCTGAACCAGTCACAATGGTTTGGGAATATGTAAGTGAGCTCATATTTAATATGCTCATTTTGTTAGGTCTCATAAAGGGATCAGACAGAGTAGTTCATGACATGCTGGGACTCTAATGTCTCAGCTTTTTTGTTAGGAGATTCAAATTATGGAAGTAAATATTAACAAGGATGTACGAGAGTACACCGAATCCGTGTTTTTTGGTCTCAACATTAGACAGCTCGTGTGTAGTGGTTTTGCAGTTGCTGCAGCTGTAGGTGTGTATTTCGTATGCAAAGAACAGTTTACAAAACAGTTCGTAACCTACGCCTGCATTGCAGCTGCTTTGCCATTTGCACTTATGGCTTTCGTTAAATACAACGGAATGACTATGGAGAAGTTCATTGTGGAGTTTATTAAGGATAGATTTATCGTTCCACAAAGAATGACTTTCTCGTCTAATAACCTCTACTACGAGGGATTAAAAGACACGCTTGAAAATAAGAAAAAGGAGAATATCAATGCTAAGAAGCGTAGAAACAATATTGAAGCAGGATAAGGAAAAGTTCGTAGTCCCTAAGAAGGTTCAGGACTTAATTCCTGTTATGAGAATTTGGCCTGATGGTATTTTTCAGGTAGCTCCGAATAAGTTTTCTAAGTGCTGGAAATTTACTGATATTAACTACAGAGTAGCCAGCGAAGAAGATAAAGAGAATATGTTTCTTTTATGGTCAGATGTACTTAATTCCTTTGACAGTACAACGACAACGAAGATTACTGTAAATAATCATCGACTTAATCGTAAGGACTTTGAGGATTCTATTCTTATGAGCCTTAAGGGTGATGGCTTGGATGCTTATCGTGAAGAGTATAATGAAATGCTTCTTGAGAAGGCTACTGGAGCAAACGGTATCATTCAGGAGAAGTATATTACGATTTCTGTTTACAAGAAGGATGTTGAAGGAGCTCGAGTATTCTTCAGTAGAGCTGGAGCTGATCTTCAGATGAAGCTTTCTTCTTTAGGTAGTTCAATCGAAGAAATGGATGCACCAGCAAGACTTCGAGTATTCCACGACTTCTATCGTCAGGGTGAAGAAAATGCTTTTGAGTTTGATTTATCAGCCAGAGCTAAGCTCGGTCATGACTTTAAGGATTATATCTGTCCTGATCATGTAGAACGTGGAGCTGATTATATAAAGCTTGGTGAGACTTATGCCAGAGTGCTTTTCTTGAAGGAATATGGCTCTTATATCAGTGATGATACTATCGCTGAACTTACAGATATGAATCGTAATCTTATGCTTTCTATCGATGTATTGGCAGTACCAACTGATGAAGCTATTAGAGAGGTTGAAGGCCGTTTACTCGGTGTAGAAACCAACATCACTAACTGGCAGAGAAAGCAGAATCAGAATAATAACTTCTCGGCTGTTATTCCGTACGATATGGAGCTTCAGAGAACGAAGACTAAAGAGTTCTTATCAGACTTAACAACTCGTGATCAGCGTATGATGCTGGCAGTTCTTACTATGGTTATCACCAGCGACAGTAAGGAACAGCTTGATCAGGATACTGAAACCTTGCAGTCCATTGCTAAGGGCAGACATTGTCAGTTTGGAGTTCTCAAATATCAGCAGATTGATGGACTTAATACAGCTCTTCCTTTTGGTACGAGAAAGATTGATACCTTCAGAACTTTGAATACTGAGTCACTTGCAGTATTCCTGCCATTTAAGACTCAGGAAATCATGGATAAGGGTGGCATTTACTATGGTGAGAATGCTATTTCTCATAACCTAATTATGTGTAATAAAGCCAACCTTTTGAACCAGTCAGCATTCCTTCTTGGAGTTCCTGGTTCTGGTAAGTCCTTCTCGGCAAAGGAGCTTATTACTTTCCTTATGCTTAATACGGATGACGATATTCTTATTTGTGATCCAGAAGGAGAGTATGCACCACTTGTTGAAGCTATGGGTTCTAATCTTGGCTCAGTAATTCGAGTATCAGCTGGTGGTCACGACAGACTTAATGCTATGTATATGGTTGATGGTTATGGTGAGAACGATCCAATTGTAGTTAAGTCTCAGTTCATTATGTCTCTTATCGAGCAGATTGATAAGAAGGGTGTTGGACCTCAGGCTAAGTCAATTATCGACCGTTGTGCAGCTCAGGTTTATAAGGAAGCTGAACAGACCTCTGTTATTCCTACTCTTTGTACCTTCAGAGAGAAACTTCTTGAACAGCCTGAAAGAGAAGCAAAACAGTTAGCTCTTTCACTCGAGCTCTTCACCACAGGTTCATTGGATATCTTCGGTAAGAAGAGCAATGTCGATATGGATAAGAGAGTAGTAGTATTCGATATTCACGGATTAGGAGCTCAGCTGAAGCCAACAGGGCTTCTCGTTATTACTGATACAATGCTTAACCGTGTAACTCTCAACTGGAAAAAGGGTAAAAGAACACATGTATTTATTGATGAGTTTCATGTAGTTTTTGAGAATGAGTTCTCAGCTCAGTTCTTTAACTCAGCGTGGAGACAGTTCAGAAAAAGAAATGCTTATCCGACAGCTATTACTCAGAATGTTGAGTATCTTTTGGATTCGGTTCAGGCTTCTACAATGCTTTCAAACTCAGAGTTCGTAATTATGCTTAACCAGGCAGCATCAGATAGAGAGAAGCTCGCAAAGCTCCTTAATATCTCGGAAATACAGATGAGGTATATCACCAATGCTCCTGCTGGTACAGGACTTATTAAGTATGGTCCATCACTGGTTCCATTCATTAACAGGTTCCCAAAAGATACGAAGCTTTATCAGCTTATGACAACTCGACCTGGTGAAGGTAAGTTTGCTGAGAGTTGAAGTTAAACGAAATATAGTTATAATAATTATATATTGCTTGCTATCGGGGCAACTATATTGTGCCTTCTAGGTACTCCTATAAATCTTATTTCACTCCTTTTTCAACAATTATCTATATATATTAGTTTAATTAAATTGAAAGGAGAGACCTATATGAGCACTTTGTCTTGGGCGGTAACCTGTGGTTGTGGAGTGTGTTTTCAAGATGAATATAGGAGATGAAGATACAATTGTTGTTTCGTTACAAGATAACTACAGACAGGTTCGAATCCTGTACACTCCGCCATATATTGAGCTACTTCATTTGAAGTAGCTCTTTTTCAACCCTAACTGCTCCACTATATGTGGGGCATTTTTACATACTATCAGTCTCTATTACTAGAAACAGATTGTTTACAGAATTGTATGCTGCCAGCATACCAATCCACATAAACATTTTGTTGAAATACTAGCGTTACTTTATCGCCATCACACTATTGTAGAATGAAGAAAAAGTGCAAGGAGATTTCGTTATGGATCCAAAAGATTTTGTAGGTTTAGCTTCCGTTTTGTTTTCTGAAGAATATCCAAACTGCTTTGAGTTAGGGTTTTCTCAATTCCTTGCTGATGAATTTCTAAATACAGATGGTGATACCATTGAATTAACAGCGGTTGATATATCCGAAGCAAAATTCCCTGCAGGTTGGGGTGATACACATATGGATATTGCCTTTATCAAAGCAGATGGTGTTCCTTGCGGTTTGATGGATACAGAATTATTCAATGTATTTCATTTGCAATTAGGAAAGACCTACAACTGTTTCATTCAGCGTAGATATGCAAATGGTGGAGCTATTTGGGTTCCATATCTAGAGAGTTGATTTAATTGAAGTGATCCTTTATTTCATCAAGTAACTCAAGAGCCATTTTGGCTTTTCTTGTTGTGTCTTCAATTTCTAAAATCTGCTCTTGTCGTCCACAAGGGAATTCAGGAACAGAAGCCTGACAAATCTCATTGCAAATTTCTTCGCCTACTCTTTTAGCGATAGCTCTTTCGAGATTTATAGTGTCTTCAAATTCATCGCAATACTTTGCCGTAAATACAGCTAATGCATCCCATAATTCTTCTTTAGTTATGTTTTCATAGTTTTCTGGTGACAAGAAGTAGCGAAGAATGTTTGTATCTGATATTTCACCACTTTCGAGCATTCTTATTTTCTCTTCATTACTTGCGTTTTTGTACTTGATATTAAAATCATTTCATTTCATAGAATTTACCTCCCAATACATAGACTAATCTCCCAAAACGGCTTCTGCAATAGGAGAAAAGTCTCATTTTTTACATGATTTTTCGGTCATGAATCAACGTGAAAAGGAGGTTTAATATGAGCAAAATCAATAAGGTTGATCGTAAGAACGAAATCAGTACAAGCGAGAAAAAGCCTGAAAATAAAGGCTCTACACCAAATAGGAATCTTCCGAAGAAAAGCACGGATATAAAAAAGCCAGAAAATTCTGAGCTAAAATTACCCGAGTCCCAAACCGCTGTGACGAAAAGTGTTGATATCCCTGTAAATCTAAAAAAGAACCTAGTAAGACTCAATCGAAAGGCTGTTTCTGGTGTTAAGGATCTGACTGCTGATGCTGATAATTCTACAAGTTATCAGGCAGACAGAATTGAACATGTAGCTAAGGGTGCAGCTGAAACTGGAGCTGAGAACGTTTACGATGCTTCTAAAAGTTCTGTTAAGACTGTAAAAAGAAGCATTAAGAAAGGTCGAGACATAAAGAAAGGCAGTTCTACTATCAAGAAGGTTGAGCGAGAAACTGCTGAGAAAAGCTCACAGGCAGCTCATAAGGCAACTAAAGCTGCAGCTGAAAGCGCTAAAAGAACGATGGATACAGCTAAGAAAACTAAAGAAGCAGCTAAGCGAAGTCGTGATGCAGCTAAGTCGCTTAAAAGACTTGTAAAGAAAATAGTCGAGGGTATTAAGGAATTGCTTGCAGCTATTAGTGCAGCTTCTTTGCCAGTTGTTTTAATTGTCATTTTAGCTGTATGTATAGGTGGCGTTATCGCTTCCTCTTTTGGTATTTTCTTTGGTGGTGACGGTATGGGTGGAGTTTATGGCGAAGGTGATTCAACTACTACACTTAGAAGTGTTATTACTGATATCAATCAGCAGTATATGACAGAACTTAATGTTGCTATCGATGGTATTACTCATGATGAGGTGGTATTTAATGGTGCGTTTACTGCTTGGCCAGATGTTCTTGCGGTGTATGCCGTAAGAGTTACTACTGATTCAACTAATCCTATGGAAGTAGTTACTTTAAATGACGAAAAGATAGCAATTCTTACTAATCTGTTCTATGAAATGAATACTTATGTGATTACAACATCTCAGGTTCCAGAACAGGTTGAGGTTATTATGTTGGATTCAGATGGTAATCCGGTATTAGATGCTAACGGAGCTCCTGTCTATACGACTGAAACAGTTATGAAGACTGTTTTGTACGTTGAAATGCAAAGTCGTTCAGCTACAGATGAAGCTGCAGAACTTGGGTTTAATGATGATCAGATGAGTCAGCTTGAACAGCTTCTTTCAACCAGTAACATTCCATATTGGCAGTCTCTTTTAGGCGGTGTTATTGGCATTACCGATACCTACGTTATGCCTGATGATGAGAACTGTATTTATATCTACAACTATCTGAGAAATACTATGGGATTAAGTAGAGCTCAGGCTTGTGCAATTATTGCAAACATTCAGTATGAGAGTAGCTTTAATCCTCATGCTTTAGGTGATAATGGAACATCTTATGGTCTTTGTCAGTGGCATAACGAAAGATGGACTAATATGCAGACTTGGTGTGCTAATCATGGATATGATTACACTACAGTTGAAGGTCAGTGTGCTTATCTTGAACACGATTTGGTTGACCTTCACTCTTCAATCTACAACTATATTGCTAGTGTTCCTGATACACCGGAAGGTGCTTATGATGCAGCTGCTTATTGGTGTATTCACTACGAAGTTCCTGAAGATGCACAAGCAAAATCAGTTCAGCGTGGAAATACAGCGATTATGTATTATTGGAGTATGAATTAAATCAGTGGTCGCAGGGCATAAGTCCTGTGACCATTTTTATTGTGTTTTTGAAATAACTGATTGGATTTTTAGCAGTTGTGTTAATCTATTATTGGTTCTTTTGAATGAGGTGTTTTTATGAGTTGTGATCAGATTGAAGAGATAATTAGAATTACTAATCAGAATCCTAGTGCATTTACAATGACTCTTTCGTGTTTAGAGAGAAGAGCAAAAATCTTGAAGGATGTTGAAACTAATTGTAATGATCACGATAGTCTTGTTTCTCAGTATAAGACAAATTACATTAGGACTCTTGAGAATTGTGATGTAATGCTTGAGACGGTAGTATTGATGTCAAGGGTGGATAAGTAAAGGATAATCACGGTTTTTGTTTTGAGGGAAGTAATCCAAGATTGATGGAAAGCCGATTGCCCACTGATAGATTTATTGATGTGGTGAGTTGATAAGATCATTGGCAAGATAATGGTAGCTTGGCGATACTAACAAGGAAAGGTGCAGGTCAACCATAAGCGATTTATGGGCTACACCAAAGATGAAGATGGAAATTTAATCATTGTTTCCGAAGAAGCTGAGATTATCAAACGCATCTACCGAGAGTACCTTGAAGGTCAGAGTCTATTGCGCATTGGTCGAGCTCTTGAAAAGGATGGTATTTTAACAGCAGCAGGAAAACCAAGATGGCGACCAGAATCAGTTAAGAAGATCCTTCAAAACGAAAAATACATCGGAGACGCTCTTCTGCAAAAGACCGTCACAGTAGATTTTCTTACCAAGAAACGAGTTAAGAACGAAGGGCATGTTCCACAGTATTATGTTGAAAATAGCCATGAGGCCATCATTCCCAAAGAATTATACTTGCAAGTTCAGGAGGAAATTCATCGAAGAAGCAATATCTACACAGGAGCAAGCAAGAACAAACGAATTTATAGTAGCAAGTACGCTTTAAGTGCCATCACCTTCTGTGGAGATTGTGGCGATATTTACAGGAGAACATATTGGAATATTCACGGCAGAAAAGAATTTGTCTGGCGATGCGTGACTAGAATCGAGCAAGGACCTGAGGTCTGTAAGAATAGAACGGTAAAAGAAGATGAACTCTATGGTGCTGTAATGACTGCGATTAATAGGCTACTTGCAGGTGGCAATAACATGATAAAGACCTTGGAAGAAAATATTCATGCCGTGATTGGCGAAACAACAGAATACCAAATTTCAGAGATTAACAACTTGCTAGAAGAAAAACAAAAAGAACTCATCAAGCTGGCTAATAAGGGGCAAGACTATGAACACTTGGCAGAAGAGATTGATGAGCTGAGAGACAAGCGACAGACCCTTTTAGTAGAAGATGCCTCCCTCAGTGGCGAGAACGAGCGAATCAATGAGCTGATTGAATTTATCCGCAAGAACAAATTCCGCACCTTAGAATATGATGATAAGCTTGTAAGGAAGATAATCCAGAACGTTACAGTCTATGAAGACCACTTCGTCATATCCTTTAAATCAGGCATCGAAATGGAAATATGAAAACCAGAAATAAATAGCCCATGACTCTACAGTAGAGTTGTGGGTTTTCTTTTGCTTGTTCAAGAAAAAAATGTTCTGAGTACCTTCGTAATTGTCAACCAATAAGAATTTCCAGAAAGATTGGTTTGTATACCTTTAGGCTGGCTTAAAATATAGTCCGCCTTCTTTCATATCTTGACACAACTGTTCGTTGAGTATATAATGTTAATGTTCAATATATACACTTACATTGGAGGTGGAAGATGAATATCATTATTAGCAACGCAAATAATGAGCCGATTTATGAGCAAATATATCGTCAAATAAAGTCTGCAATTATTTCATCTGAGCTTAAAGAAGGGGATTTACTCCCGTCTATTCGTAATCTTGCAAAAGATTTAAGAATTAGTGTGATAACAACCAAAAGAGCTTATGATGAACTTGAAAAAGACGGATATATTTGTTTAGCAATAGGTAAAGGCTCTTTTGTTGCAGAAAAAAATACAGAAATATTGAGGGAAGCCCATTTAAAAGAAATTGAGGAGCACTTCAGAATAATTTTAAAGATTGCTCCAGCGTGTAAATTAACAGTAGACGATATTATTGAAATGTTCAAAATCATTTCAGAGGAGGAATAAATATGAACAGTATTGAAGTGAAGAATCTTACAAAATCTTTTGGTGATTTCACACTTAAAGATCTTAGTTTTAATGTACCTTCAGGAACGATTATGGGGCTAGTTGGTGAAAATGGCGCAGGAAAAAGCACAGCTATAAAACTTATTATGAACACCTTAAAAGCAGATAACGGTGAAGTTTCAGTTTTAGGGGTGTCTAATTTATCTAAGGAATTTACAAATCTTAAGCAAGATATCGGGGTTGTACTTGATGAGGCATATTTTCCAGAAGTATTAAATGCTAAAAATATTAATAACATAATGAAACTTATCTATAAAAATTGGAACGAGGATTCTTATTTTGAATACATAAAAAAGTTCTCTTTACCTCTCACGAAAATATTTAAAGACTTTTCAAGAGGAATGAAAATGAAATTGTCTATCGCAGTTGCACTATCCTATAATCCAAAACTACTTATTTTAGATGAGGCAACCAGTGGACTCGATCCTATGGTGAGAGATGAAATTCTCGATGTGTTTAATGACTTTACAAGGGACGAGAATCATTCAATTTTACTTTCATCGCATATTATCAGTGACCTTGAAAAAATATGTGATTATATTTGCTTTATTCATAAAGGTAAGCTTCTTTTAGTTGAAGAAAAAGATTTGTTATTAGAAAAATATGCAGTCATAAAACTGGCGAAAAATCAGTTGGAAACATTACCAAAGGATTCCATTGTTCGCAAAATTAGAACAAGTTTCGGCTACGAAGTACTTGTACAAAAAGATAAAATTAACGCAGCCTTTAGGGTAGAAAATACCAGACTTGAAGATATTATTTTATTGATGGTAAAGGAAGGTGTCTAAATGAAAAGCTTACTATTAAAAGATTTTTATGTTATCACAAAACAGCTTAAAATATTTCTTATTATTATTCCAGTTATTGCGCTGACAACAGGAGAAGCGATGTCTACTTTCTCAATTTTACTAGGAGCGGTGTTACCAATGACAGCGATTGCTTATGATGAACGCTCTAAGTGGAATGAACTTGCCTCCATGATGCCTTATTCGAAATTTGATCTTATTTTTAGTAAATATTTGCTGGGTTATCTTTGTATGTTTGGTGCAGCTCTGCTTGTATTTATTGGTCAAATTATTGGGAAAAATAATGGCCTTGTGGTGATAGATGATGATATAAATGTTCTACTATTTGCCGTTATGGGAGGTCTTATCTTTATAGCAATAAATACTCCCATTCTCTTTAAATTTGGCAGTGAAAAAGGTAGGTTTGTTTTTATTATTACAATGGCGCTTGTTGGTGCAAGCGGACCAATTCTACAGAAAGTAGATAGTAGAATTATTCTTAAAATATTTAACTTATCTCCCGTTATTTTACTTGCATTTGTTGTTATACTAAATGTGATGTCTTTAATGATTTCTATGAATATTAAAAAGGATAAAGCTTAATTGTTATAAGCAAAATGAGTATAACAATAAAACGATTAATATTAATTGGCTTTTTGGTTACATCTGCAAAACAGGTAAAACTGATTGATATGTTCCCCCATACGAGAGCCAATATTGGATATCTTCCCACAAAGAGAATTTCACATGAAAATATTCATGTCCCTAATTTTTGACAGCTATCCACTCATCTCAAAACATGTGGAGACAGTATGCCTTTTGTCCAAACTTCATGAAGCAAAGCATCATGTGAGGGTGAAACTGGATATGGATGAGATGGATATTACTTCGGCAGAGAGTAAGGCTACTTATGAGGAGATTAAGAAG
>Ga0116162_10001342_pt1 | contig 16196 bp, 14 predicted proteins | sample AD_UKC105_MetaG_FD_89875 | JGI IMG/M metagenome (GOLD analysis project Ga0116162, IMG submission 89875) | Active sludge microbial communities of municipal wastewater-treating anaerobic digesters from Hong Kong - AD_UKC105_MetaG | ecosystem: Engineered > Bioreactor > Anaerobic > Digestate... | reverse complement strand
TGTGACCCTTCTTATATTAGTCTCTGCGGCATAAAGAGTATCTCCCGATACAAATATTCGCGGCTGAACACTGAATTCTCCGGGGCCTTGCCCTTTACCACCAAATACGGCAGCAGAACCCCCCTTTGTGTCATATTTATGTATCTTGTTTGTTTTGTAATCAACAAAATACAAATTACCTGAAGTGTCAAAATGATAGTCATAATCTGGAGGTTGAATATAACCGGTTTCGGTCTCCAGACTGATCGTTGCTGTTTCTTTTAAAATGATATTCAAAGTCGAATCGGCGGGCACTCCCGTATTTTGTGTAATTCTGATCCCGTTCGCTTCACTGACTTCGTATGTTGATTCTTTCTTGGTGCAGCTTAAAACAAATAATGCTGCCGATAAAATGACCAGATACCTTAGAACTTTCATCATTTTTCTCCAGTTTTAATACTCATAAACTTTAACATTATTATTATCTCTGTTGACAGCTACCAGCTTATCCTCAACGAAATATCTGTAATATCCTTCCTCAATGTCCAAAACAACTCTGTTGATGAATATATCGTTATCAAAAACATCGTAAACATACTTCTTCGGGTCCGCCTCATCATATATTTCAATCCAGAGCCTGCCATATTTGTCAGAGACCATACTTGTAACGGAATGAACAAAGGAATCATGTGTATCTTTAATTCTTATATAATTTTTTCTTATTTCTCCGACCTTTATACCTTCATTATCAAATACATCGATCTGATATTTGTCTATACTTTTTTCGTACACATAAAGCAGGCTGTCGTTATAAGCAGTAACCAGCCCTAGTTTTGATAATTTTTTCGAATCAGCTGATTTCTCATGATATTCATTCTTATAAAGTTGTCCGGCATAATTAAAATTTCGGTCGTAGAGGCTGATTTCCTCATGCATTACTAATCCGCCCTTTTCTTCATCAGGATATATATCACTCGACTGGCTGATGTATTTACCCCCGAACTTTTTAGGATATCTTGGGAACTGAGTAATATCATCCAGCCTTTTATTTTCGAGAAAATTACCGTCAGTATCATACTTGATAATCTGAAGAGTGGTTAAATTAGGTATAAAAATCGAGTCCTTTCTGACATTGATCGTTCCCGGATATTCGAATTCTCCCGGACCATTCCCCATTCTTCCGAATGTTTTGACGAAATTGCAGTTCTTATCGTATTTATGAATTCTGCGCTTCATAATATCCATGATATATAAATTACCTTCGATATCAATATCGATATTTGCAATCATGCTGATGTAACGGTTCGAATCAGTCTCATTCTCCATGTCAATGAACCCGACTTCTTTAAGCTCGATCCTGAATGTCGAGTCAGCCGGAGTAGTTGAATTTTCTGTTATCCGGATTCCGTTTAGGTCGTACTGTTTGTAGGTGGCTTCTTTTTTGGAGCAACCGAATAAAAATAAAATTATTCCTACAGTGATAAAGAGTTTTACGATTCTCATTACTTTCTCCTAATTTTAATTCTCGATCTCATAATCATAAACATCTATCAGGTTCTCGTCGTAGTCATACACATATAACCGGTTGTTTATTTCTATCGCTTTTTGCGAGTAGTTGCCGTCGGTTTTTTTCAGATCGTAAGTAAATTCAGCTATCTGTTTCTCTTCATTGAATATATCGAATGTTATCTTTGTCTCGATATCACCTCTCTGCACCCAGAGATACCCGTATTTATCAGTAGCAAGTCTCCGGATCGAAACTTTATAATCGTAGAATTTATCAAAATATGGATTAGTATTTTTCTGACCTGTTTCAAGAATCTCCATTTCCTCTTTAGAGAACCTTGTCCTGACGTAATTCTTCTTAATTGTTTTTAAGTATTCGCCGTTTAATGAAAAAACCTGGATTTTATAGTCAGTTTTACTCATGTTTGTAACATAGATCCTGTTTTTATCGAATGTGTATACTGGATTGAAGAAAGACAGCATATGACCTTCCTTCCTGTAATCGACATCTCTTGAATATACGGTTTTTCGTATTTTAAAATCAGTGTCCATTATAGCCAGATTTATCATTAGAGTAAGCTTATCAGGCTCACGAATGAATTTAGTTACCTGACCGATTATAGTTGAGTCATTAATTTGGTAACAATGCTGTGGAAGCGACATGATTTCTGAAGTAATTGGTATTATTTCAAGAAGAGACCCGTCAGTGCTGAATTTTTTGATCTTTGTCCGGCTGTCAACTATGAAGATCGTATCGCGGAATGTAAAGAAAGTATTAAAGCTTTCGATCTCTTCCGGACCCATGCCTTTATTTCCGAAACTGACCTTGAACTCTCCTTTATTATCGAAGGCTTTTACCGATCCTGATTTATAATCATACAGGAATAAATCATTATTATTCCCGTAATGAAAGATGCTTCTGAAAACTGAAATAGAATTCAGAGAATCTTGACCATTATCAGTGTATCCTTCAATAGTATGAAGCTTTGTGAGCGTAACTTTCTTTAGCGGGATATCGGTTTTTTCTTTTGCGCAACCGGCAACTAAAATTATAACTAAAAAAATGGCCAAATACCTTAGAACTTTCACCCTCTTACTCCAACTTGTGATAAATATTTTAATACTCTCTAATTGTAAGCCTGAAATGATATTTATGCAAGAGTAAAATCGGTTTTCTCCGGCAGATACAGATTTTTCATGCATTCCGGAGCAAGTCAAGATGTTTATGCTATCGCAGAAACTATCCTGTTGACAATTGTGTGACAATTGTGTATATTAGTATCAGGAAACCGCAAAAGGAGTGAGCTATGAAGTTCGTCAGCGTAAGAGATTTTAGAACAAAACCGAAAGATATCTGGAAAGACCTTTCGGACGAAAATACGATAACTATAACTCTTAACGGTAAACCTCTAGCTATAATGCTATCAACCGACCCCGAAAATTATGAAAAGTCTTTGGATATTTTAAGAAAAGTGAAAGCTGAACAGGCCGTTATGGCGATCCAGGAAAAATCCGTCAGAAAAGGCCTGAATAAGATGACCGATGAAGAGATCGAAGCCGAGATAAAAGCGGCAAGAGCAAACCAATGAAGATAGTTCTCGACACGAATGTTCTTATATCCGGACTTTTGAATCCGGACGGAATACCGGGTTTTATCGTAAGGCTAGTTGCTTCCGGATATATAGAATTGATTTATGATTACAGAATTATTGCAGAATATGTCAATGTAATGTCAAGGCCGAAATTTCATATTGATCCCGAAAATATATCCGCGCTGATCGAGCAAATAAAGGCCAACGGATTACTTGTGTCACCGCTTCCTTTAAATCTTGGAATTCCCGATCCGGAAGACTTGAAATTTATCGAAGCAGCTGTAAGTTCTGGAGCGAAGTATCTTGTCACTGGGAACCTCAAGCATTTCCCTGCTCCTGAGTTTAAAGAAGTAAAGATAATCAGTCCCGCAGAGTTTTTTGAGCACATCGCCAAATAGATATATCCAATTTCAACAAGTCAGCTTTACGATTTTTGACATAAATCCTAAAACGCATTTTACGATATTAGAGCATTATGCGATTTTATACAAGTTACAGGTTGCTATTTTGTATCGAAATAACAAGATACATTTTCTAAAATTCCTTATCCCTAAACGCCTCTGTTGACATTGAAAGTGAGATCCACACGGCCGGAACAGCGATTAGCACCAGGATCAGATTGACCCATATCATGCTTATTCCCGCATCGGTAATTCCTTCCAGCAGCGGTTTTATAGCGAACGCAAAAATAAGGACCGTCATCGTAAAGTAAAGGTTGTACCTGTCATGCTCGAATTTCGACCAGACATAAAGATAAACCGACGAAATTATAACCGACAAAAGTATTCCGAAGATCAGTCCGGCGATGATTCCGCTGACAGGCGTATGAATCTCGACCACGACCTTCCTTAACGCGAGATCGATCTTATTTGAATCGTAGATGACTTTCTTGAGATTCGCCCAGACGGAAACGCCTATCGCCGCGAGAGTGAATGTATCTGATATTATTGCCGCTGTCAGGAACCGCGAAGTCACAATTGCGGTCTTTTCCGCAGGGACGGCCGCGTTTATCCGCTCGAACTTACCGGACATCACCGTCGAATTGAACTTAAGCAGCGAGAAGAAAACAGCCAAAGGAAGACCGACAGCATAGGCGGAGAAGTGACCGTGAAGTAATATTACCGGTGCGACCAGAATGGCTATCACGACCGCTCCGAAGTACTTGTCAGCCCAGAAGATCAGGTATAAGTTCGATTTTATCATGTGCTTCATGACAACCTCCTGTCGTTCTTGAGAAGGTAGATCGATGCCCGGGCTGATATGAACATTGCAATGGTCAATCCCATCATCAACGGTATTCTGAACAACGGATAAGATGTAATATCCGGATTATGTGTAACAACCTCCGGGAAAATATCTCTCAGAAAATCAAAAATATACTGTTCAAATATCATAATAAAAACTGGAGTGAAAGAATAGATAGCGCAGGTCTGCCAGAATTTATTGTCAGTTTTTTTTCTGATTAAGATCATGATTACAACTAGAAGAATAAACAGTCCCAGCAATGTTATTGTAAATTGTTTATAAGATAGAATAAGGTACTTAACATGACCAATTTGTTTCTCAGTAAGATCGGTTCTTGTAAGATATGTAGTGTATCTGAGGTATAAGTCATACAGGCTCATATGTTCAGCAAGCAGCTGAAATACTACAATTGAAAGGTATAAAATCCCTGCAAATAAAACTGTATTTAAGAAGTCCCTTTTGGCTTTTTGGAATATAATTTTCACTAAAATAATGCTAATTAAGAATATCAAAACAGATAACACGGTTCTTGTAAGAAAAGCTGAGAAAGAATATGTAATAAAAGATGTATAAAATATCCTGTAATACAAACTAAAATAACCATCTAGAAAAAAGTAGAGGATAACCAATGCTATTAGAAGAGACAGTTTTAATTTCTTTGTGAAATAGTATATCGGTATAATAAATAATATGAATTTTAGCGCCCATACAGCTGAATTGACATTATTGAATCCGTATGACAATAAACCAGTGTTAGGAATGTCGATGTTTTTGATAACGGATATGATATAATTCGATAAAGCTCCTGCCAACACTGCGAAAATACTGAAAAAAATTATAATCAGATACTTCGACCACACATACTTCTCTTTGCTGACAGGCATCGTCATGAGCATCGAATCCGTTCTGTTCTTCTGCTCTTCACGGAAGAGTTCAAAGGTCAGCAGTCCGGGTATAAGTATCGCGAATATCCAGTTCTGGAATTTATACACTTGATCAAGGTAAGGGATGAATGAAAAGGAGAATATGAACAGGAAAACTCCGAGCGGGACAGCCCAGATCCTGTGCCCGAGCACTTTCAGATCAGCTAGAATTAGATTTAACATTTTATTTACCTCCTTCGGAGAGGAACTTTTTCGAGTAGTGGATGGAAACTATGAGCATAGGAATGAAGATAATGTACTGAGAAATTGAAAATAACGGGAATTCTAGATTAGGGTGATCTGCACTTTTTATTATCATTACAGTCAATATGGCTATTCTTATTGAGTTTTCCATAGCGAAGAAAACTACAGGCAATAATAGTATAAGAGAAGCGTTCTTAATAATGGTTTGGCATTTTTTGTCACCTTTTATCCAGATATAATAGCCTATGGCAAACAAAATTAGCGTTGGTACTAGATGTACATATAAATATGGTAACTGATATCCGAATATCCACTCCAGTCTTTTTGGATCATCGATAGTATGTGCAAAGAACTGATACAGAATTCTCCTGTGTATCAGACTGTTTAACAGTTCCTGTAGAAGTGCTAAACTTATCGGGAATATTACTGCGACTGGTATAAGCAGATAAAATACCGGTTTCAATTCTTTCTTGTCTTTGAAAAATAAAATGACAGCGCACAGAACACATGCAGCAAACATGAAAAAATAATCAAAGACAGTAGCGGGAATACTGTTTCTTGCATACAATAACTCAAGTGTAATAGGAACATGAATTACCGTCATTAAAGTTAACCATGTGAAAAACAATACAAATGCTTTAACAGATCTTCTGAATTTAAAAAAAAGAGGAATTGTGAATAATGCTATTCTAAGCATCACCAGTATATTAAAATTTATAATTTCGGAATTTGAATATTTTATGATCATGTCAGGCATCATCTTTTTTGCTATTAGAGAAAAAAATAACTGACATGTAATACTGAGGATAAGGAAAATAAACAACATCACGAATTTCTGTGTTACTATTTCCAGTTTAGTGCACGGTAAAGATGAAATCTGGTAATGAAGTTTATTATCCTCAAGTTGCTTCATAAGCTGCAAACCTAAACCTCCGGTGATGAGAGGAATAAATCCGAAAAATGAAATTATTTTATCTTTTTCTGAGGGAATTAAAATTAGAAGTAAAGTCGAAAATACTGTAACACCTAACGGGATCTGCCATATCCGATTTTCAAGGACTTTTATATCTGCCATTATCAGCTTAAGCATATTACACCTCCTGCGCTTTTACTTGTTCTGCATATAGACCATCATCTGCTCGAGAGTCGGTTTTTCGACGACGACCTCGAACTGAGAGAAGGCGGTCTGTTTTTCCGCGTTGCAGAGAGCTTCGAAACCGAAGCGGTTCTCTTTTATTCCGAGCAGGTGGCTTCTGATCTCTTCGTTCAGGATGTTTGTGTCGCCCTTGACTATCTTGTAGTTCTCAAGAAGTATGTCCTTCTGGTCGGAGAAAACGATGCGGCCGTCGTTGATGAAAGTAATGTAGTCGGCGATCTTCTCAAGGTCGGAAGTGATGTGCGTCGAGAAAAGGACGGACCTGTTCTCGTCCTGGATCTCCTCGCGGAGGATGTCCATGAGTTTGTCTCGGAAGACGGGATCGAGCCCGGATGTCGGTTCGTCGAGGATGAGGAGTTCGGCGTTGTGAGAAAGGGCTACAGCAAGCGAGAATTTCATTTTCGTACCTTTCGAGAGGTCTCTTATCTTTTTATTCGGGAGGAGGCCGAAGACTTCGCAGTACTCATCAAATTTATCTTCATCCCACCTGCTGTAGAAGGGAGCGATTATGTCTTTCATTTTCTTTACCGTCAGATGCTCGTAAAAATAGCTTTCCTCATATACGAAGCCGATCCTGTCCTTGACCGCGACCTCGTCCTTTTCGTTGTCGAGACCGAATATTTTTATGTCGCCGGAATCTTTCTTCAATAAATTCATTATTAATCTGATAGTGGTCGTCTTTCCCGCGCCGTTCGGTCCGATGAACCCCATGATATATCCTTTCTCGAGCCCGAAACTGATGTTGTCGAGTTTAAATCCGCTGAAATTCTTCGTGACGCCGTTGATTTCTATACTTCTGCTCATACTTTCCTCCTATTCCTCATAAAGCGCGTCGATCATCTCTTTCAGCTCGCTTTTCTTCAATCCGAGCATTCTGGCCTCGTCGACGGCCTGTGTAAGTTTACTTTCGATTACTTTGAGTTTCTGTTCTCTCAGAAATTCTCTGTTCTGGGGAGCGATAAAAGTACCTTTCCCTCCCACAGTTTCAAGAAAACCTTCGCGTTCAAGATCTTCATAACTCCTCTTTGTAGTAATAACGCTGATACGAAGGTCTCTCGCAAGGTTCCTGATAGACGGGAGCGCTTCCCCCTCAGCGAGTTCACCTGTGATGATCATGCCCCTTATCTGGTCCGATATCTGCTTGTAGATCGGGTCGGGCGAGGAATTCTTTATTATTATTTTCATGTTCGTCTCCGTTCATTCTGTTCTGACTGTATATAGACGCTATACACAATTTACAAAATAAAAAACGCCGTGTCAAGCGGTATTTTCCGGGAATAAAAAATCCCATCAAAGATGGGATAAAAATTGAAAATATTGTATTTCTGACGGAATTTTCTACTTACCCAAAAGCCATTTCCATGCAGGATAAATATTAATTTTCAGACCGTCAACTACTTCATTCTTTTCGTCATCAACTGTAATCACTGAAAGATTATCGGTATTTAAATATTGAGCCGACTTAACCAGTGCTCTGAACTCGCGATCCCTGACTTCTGATTTATCGACACTGTAGCAAGCCTGTATCAATCCTTCGATCCTGCCGTTTCTGCTGATAACGAAATCCACTTCATGCTCTTCTCTGGTCTTATAATAATTTATTGAATATCCTCTGCGCTTCAGTTCAAGATAGACTAAATTTTCAAAAGCTCTGGTGTCATCAATACTTTCGGCATAAGAAACAGCTCTTGCCAGAGCCCAGTCTGCACAGTATATCTTTTTATAATTCCTTGCCCGGACTTTTTCAGAAACAGAATATATCTCTACGGGAAATACCATGTAGGCATCAGACAGATATGCAAGAAATTTATACAAAGTATCCTTTCCGAAAGAAAGACCGGCTTTCTGTATGTTCTCCGAAAGTCTGCTTACCGTCATCGGGCAGGCGGATCTTGCGACCAGTGAATCAGCAAAAAACCGTAAAAGCGGGACATTGATGTTGTCTTCAGGGTGAGATTCTATAATATCTCTCAATATCATTGTATCCCAGTAAGTCCGTAACATTTCGGAGTGTCTGATCCCGGGAATATCCAGCAAACCGGGAAATCCTCCCTGAGTAATGTATTTTTTTAAATAATTCAACAACAGATCGCATTCTTTTGTAGTTCTAATACTTTCCTTAATGCTGTAATGCCTGAGAAATTCCCTGAACGAAAACGGAGAAAGCTCATACGGGAATAATTTACCTCTTAAAGCGGAAGCGAATTCTCCTCTCTGCAGGGAAGCTGTAGAACCTGTTATTACAACTTTATGAAATTTTGATTCGATAAGATATAAAATATAGTCTTCCCACCCTTTGATCCTGTGTATCTCGTCAAATATAAAATATACTTCTTCAGAATTTCTCTTTTCGGGAAATAAGGCGTAATATGCGGAGTCTATCAGATGCAGTTCTGCTGAAGGTATATTTATCAGCCTGTGATCGTTAAACTGGATCCTGCAGATATTTTCATTTAAACCTTTCGATGATAATTCTATTGCAAGCTGATGAGTTCTGAAAGTCTTTCCGCACCTTCTTACTCCCGTTATTCCCGCTGCCGTATAAGGTATAAAATCAATAGAAAGGTCTCTCGGAGTTAAATCTTCAAAACCTTTTGTCTGATAATCCAGAATAATTTTCTGAACCGTTTCTTTATCCATGGTATACCTCGCCTATATCCTTATTCAGAGGACAATATAATTCAATTTGTTCCTTTTGACAAGGATTAAATTAGGACATTTCAATTAATAATCGTAAACGTCGATCACATTTTCTGATCATTCCGACTCTCCGTATTTTGATTTACTCTGTAGAAAAGATAACGGAAGGTAATATATCGACTGTTTATGTTCAATCGGTTATGGATAAAGTGAGGATATTCGATGATGAATTGAAAGTAATCCGGGATGGGATTAAAATATTTCAGTGAAATTAGGCAGAAAGAACCAGAGTATCGAATAAAATATCAGGATGAACCATCCGAAGTACGGAATTGCTTTCCCTTCAAGGAACGAAGCGTTCCCGATCGCTATCAAGCCTATTATCGTTCCGCCGAAGTTGTCTCCGATCCATTCTCCGATCCATATCAGCACTAAAGGGAATATCAGGACTGCAGCGACCTCAATTATATCTTCTTTTTTAGTAAAATAGACAACAGTCATAAAGATGATAAAATATATTATTGAAGCTATCTTGCTTTTATTGATCATTTTGCAGCTCCGGGTAATCGAATACGATAATTTCCTGATCCGTGACAGCGTAAATTCTTCCTTGCTCAAAGAAAAGCTTGTGGTCAGCCGGTATCGGAAGCGTAATGTCTTTTATATAAATCCCGTCCTTATAGATCGAATAGACAGGATTTTCCTTACCCTCGTTCCTGTATGTTTTCAGAACCCACAGTATTCCGTTCTTGTCTGCGTAGATATACCTGACAGTGTTCTTCGTCTTACCTTCACCGAATATAATTTCATCGATCACTTCAGGCGCGAGATTGTAGCTCTTATATTTTTCGGTCAGTTCTTTGATTTCTTCAGCGCTTATATCGATCGAGGGAGAGCGGTCCTTTATCGTCCGGATTACTTTTCCGGTAAGATCGTAGATCAGGATCGTAATATCCTTTTTTGATTTCTCATAAAGATAGATTCTATCCTTGCCTGTTGCCGTTATAATAAGTTTCAGAACGCTGACGCTCGGGTTCTTAATAAAGTTCCTTCGTTCAAAGATCTGCGATATTATATTCAGACCGCTGTCATAGATATTAATATTCTGTATCCCGTAGTACTTCTCGTCGACCGTTTCATTGCTTATCCCCAGACCTACAATCTTTCCGCCGACATATCTGATCCAGCTTAGACTGCCGGTAAATCCTGCTGACCTGATAAACTTCCCGTTCCTGTCTAAATATGATAATCTTCTGAGCTGATCGTCTATGACAGATATTGTATCACCGATCGCGGCGATATTATACGATACTTCAAATTCTCCCGGTCCCTGTCCTTTGCCGCCGAATGAGTTTATTACGTTCAATTGCGCGTCAGTATGGAAGACAGTGCATGATCTTGAGTCCAGCAGGTAGATATCGTTCGGAGAAACAGCCGTTATGCCTTTTACCGACATTATGCCCTTATCATGATAATCCGATCTTTGTACTTCGGTGATCTCGTATCTAAATGCCGGATCCGCCGGTTCTCCGTTATTGCTTATGACTGTCGTATCAGAAGTTGTGCTTGTATTGTTCTTAGTGCAGCTGAGCAATAATAATAGAATAAGACAGGTACAAAATTTTTTCATATTATCGATCCATTATCTTATACTTTGACACAACCACTTTATCCTCACCGATGTAAAATGAATAAATCCTGTCGTTGAGAACTTTTGTTCTGGTTCCGTAGTCGAACGACTCGTATTCTATTCCGTCGAGCGTGACTTCATTAATAAAACGGCCGTCTTTGAATACATCGAACCTGAAAGGATCATTATAATTATCTTTATCCGGAGCGTCGTCGAAAGCTCTCATTACCCAGAGATTTCCGGCATAGTCGATATACAGATTTGATATACTTCGCTTATATTTTGTGCCGAAGAATTTACTCCATCTATCTTTTTTATATTCGAACGGTACCATCGCGTAGTTCTTATTTATAACTTCCGTAAGTTTTCCTGTTCTGTCGTAGACGCTTATTCTGTACCTGTCGGTTATGTTCTCAGCGACATAGATGTTCTTGTCCGATACGGCGTATGGTATTCTCGACTTGAAGAAAATGAAATCCTCGGTCTCGCCGCCGTCGCAGATATCGGTGATCGTTTTAAATTTTGAGTCCAGTAGCGAAAGTTTTGATCTTCCCGTCATTACTTCATCTGTTTCGAACAGCTCGATGCTCTGGGATGCATAAAGCCCGTTCTTTTCGACGAATGTGTGGGACTGACTTACTGCGGGTTCCAGAGTCGAAAACAAAAAATCTCCGTTAAGAGTGAACCTGTTAAGTGATTTATTGGCGGAGTCGGTCACGAACAGTGTGTCTTTTACGATAAATATATTATTGGGATTGGTTAATTCTCCAGGACCCGGGCCTGCATTGGCGATATCAGTTATGAAATTCAGGTCTTTGTCATATTTCAGTATTTTGCATTTTATTCCTGATAGGATATAAATATTTCCTTCATTGTCCTCGGCAGCGTCCCATGGCATATCAAGAAGTGTGAAAGTGGAGTCGTTCTGAAGAGTCTTCTGTTCTATTATCTCAATAGTGAAATCAGGATCGGCAGGTTTAGTGGAGTTGTTAAATACTTTAGGCGCGTTTTCTGAAGATGTGTTCTTTGAACAGGATATGAGCAGGCATAATACAGACAAAAGTATTAATAGTTTCTTCAATTGAACTCCCGTTTGTAAATCAGACTAACTTCAGTATAATTGTAAGGCTATTCTGGAAGATATGCAAGCTGAAAATAAAAAATCCCCGCCTGAAAAGCGGGGACCTGTTACTATTGCTGAAATTATCAATTCTCTGTCACTTCATATTCGTAGACTCTGACTTCAGTGTTGTCTAAGTCGGAAATGTAGAGCCTCCTGCCGTTTATCACCATCGTCCGGTGGGTACTGACATCATCTGCGTCTACCCCGATATCGAGCTTAACTCGGTTCAGGAATACACCGACTTTAAATATGTCAACCATAACATTTTTATCCTCAGCTGTTTCTGAAGGTACGACCGACCACAATCTGCCGTCCGCATCCGTCAGAAGATCGGTTACTGCTTTTCTGTACAGTATCTTTCCTTTAGAAGCTTCAGAGTATTCTGCAGGCATCTTGATCTTTCTGAACGGTTTTTCGATCGAGTAAAGCAGATTCCCGCTCTGATCGAAAGCGTCGATATGATATCTGTCCGTGCTGTTGTCGGCGACGTACAGCTGACCGTTCGAAGAAGCGAATCCGAATAAAAGATCGATGTACTCGGTCTGAACGCGTTCTCCCTCAAATGTCTGCTTTTTGATCCTTTTGACTTCATAATATTTCGCGTCAGCTATGCCCAGATCGTAGTCCATGAACATTCCTTCATCCTCGTATCTCCAGTTGCAGAAGTAAGTTACGATCCTGTCTTTGCCGAACGGTTTGGTGAATACAGGCATCTTGCAGTCGTTCGTTGGTACGCTAGAAAGAAAATTCCCGTCAGTATCGAATTTATTCATATGAAGAACTGTCTGATTGAGCACGTTGACAGTGTCGTTCTGAACGTACATATTCTGAGGCCATTTCGATTCCCCAGGACCGTCGCCCATTCTACCGAAAGATTTTATAAATTCACCTTTGCTGTCGAATTTTGATACTTTGGCTCTGTTCATGCTCAGAATGTAAATATTTTCTACTGAGTCGACCGCTATTGAACCGATATCCTGGATTATTCTGAGAGAATCTTGCGCGAAACTTTCGTCATATCCTTTGATAGTGAAAAGTTCTTTCAGTTCGATCTTCAGACCCGGCACTGCAGGGATATTGCTGTTCTTATACACTTTAATACCGTTCACTTCCTCGGTCGTGTAATTCAATTTCTTTTCAGAGCATGCAGTAAAGATTATTAGTCCCAGCAACAAATTCATTATCTTCATGATTTTTCCTTTGTGTTATTTCTGACATTAAGAGTCCGTTCAGATGAACAGAGGGTCATAAAGTGCGGATATGCACCTATGGCAGGATTACAGGTATCTTACTAAAACGATAATTCTAAAGGGTCTTTTTTTCATTTTCAAGTCCGATTTTAAATATTTCGATTTAATATACAAAATAATCAGTTCTGGTGCAAATCAATTCTACTTAATGATCACGAATTTGCCGACGAAATCATCTCTCTTTTCATCAACATCCTGCACACTGAAAAGATATATGCCGGACATGACGGCCTGATTGTTGTCGTTGATGAGGTTCCACCATGCGCCGTTAGAACCGTATGCGTAAGGATCGGTGTATCTCGAATTGCCGTTATGACCTATAGTCTTAACAAGGTCACCTGCAAGGGTGAATATCCTGATCACGCATCTTTCGGGAAGATTAAGGAAAGCGATCTTCCTGTCCTGTTCCTCCCAGTCGTCGCCGTTAGTTGTTTCCCAGCCCATGCTTTCATAATCCGCGTCGCCCCTGTAAGGATTGGGCACGACTATAACGTCACCGGTCGAAGAGAAACTGGAAGGCACGACTGAAGTCCCGTTAATGGACGGGCTGGACATAAGAGCCGGAACTCCGGTTTTGGGATCGCCGAAGTCTGAAGAAGTTACCGCAACGAAACATCTGCTGGCCGGCAGTTTGTTGTGAAGTACGAACCTGTAATTGAAAACTTCGGTTGCCGCTACTGAATCAGACGAGAAGGCGATATCTGTTGTGTCTTTCCGGCAAGTATAGGTATATAGACCCGGCGAATCATGATCCTGATACATGTCCCGGTTGTCGCCGAAAGGCGCCAGATTCCAGACAGAGCCGTCCGCGACGATGGTCTGAGGAGCGGTCAAAGCGCTGTCGGCGGAGAACGGTATATCGTACATTTTTGAAGGATCTCCGGCATTGAAATATGAGAAGTTCACTTTGTCGGCGGAAAAAACGGCCGTATAGTTCATGGCGTTCGCGTCCGGGGAGATGTGAACCTGATAGCCTTCAAAATCTTTCCGCCGCGAGAACTTATCGATCGTGTGCTCCGGTCCGGTGATGCTGACGGCGCCTTCCTTCTCGTAAAGCTCGTGCGAGCACCATTCTATCGCGATGTCGGTATCGGATGAAGAAACTTTTATTCCGGGAGAAGGCGGCGGCGGAGGTCCTGTGAAATCAGGAACTCCGTCACCTGTGTCCAGCCTGCCGTTGCCGTAACCGTAGCGCACCCAGGTCCCGGCCGGTATTTCGGGATCTGTCTTATCGTATCTTACCATATATCCGTAGCCGTCTCCGGTAACAGGATCGCCTGAAATGCCGTAGTTCCCGTCAGCGGCCTCTCTTCCTTTGGGAAGGAGCATATCCTCGGAAGAGGCGGAATGTCCGTAGATGTCTGTCAGTCCGGTATAAAAGTCCGTGAGCTCGAAATCGCCTTCACCCGCATCAATCCCGGGATATTCGGAAGCGTACCACCAGCAGTAGCTGTCGTTCCTGATATCGGCGAACATACCGTCCTCTCCGGTGTCCTCCCCGAACCAGCCGTCGGTCTTAGCCCCGCCGTTCTTTGCTACGGGAGTGTCGAACATCGGAATGTCATAAACCCGTTCCGCCCAGACTACATTGTAGAGCGCGTCGTACCAGCCCTTGTCGTAAAGGCTCACGTTGAGGCCGTCGTCAAGATCGACTATGTCGGCGTTGTCGTAGTTCGGGTCCTGCTCGGGAGAAATGTTGAAATTGTCGTTGACTATGAAGGCTATTGTCAGCTTTAACGAATCCCCGTGCGCGAACTTCCACATTTTCTTGTTGGGGACCGCGTCGTCTATCACACCGTCCGAGTTCCTGTCCGCCGCCACCGCTCCGTAAGTTTCCGTACCTAAAGGTCCGAACGAGAGCATATATCTTTCGTCCATTCCGTTCGCTATGTTGTTCAGGCTGGAAAGCGGTCCGTCGGGTATCTCGTCACCGGACTGCTCGCCGTCGGCTATCCACTTCTGCCATTTGCCGGCCTGAGCGTACCAGGTGCCCTGCATGTATTCCGGGTCCTCGAAGATGCCTTTATAGACCTCGCGTATCTGGGTCTGATTGTAGTCGAACTCGTCGTTCGACATGACCATGTACTTGCCCCTGTCGCCGATAGGCCTGCCCTCAGTTCTGCCGCCGTACATGAGCTGGTTAGAGGAATTGAGGAGCTGGTCGTGATTAGTATCGTCATACCCCTGCTGGCGCGGCGCAAGATCGAACTGCCAGTCATCGTGCAGGCCTGTTTTCCAGTGTGGACCCCAGTCAAGGCTTTCATCGTTGCTGTTCGCCACATAGATGTTGAAAGAGTATCTTAGGTTAGGGTTGGGATTTCTCAGCACCCTCACGGTCGCGACGCCTCTCGCTCCGTCCAGCGGGGCTCCGGCTCCGGGCTCGGAAATGTTAGATCCAGCGCCCTGTCCTGAAGGGTCCCTTCCGTCGTTGTCCGCGCTCCACGCAAGGTTGAGATCGACAGTTTTCTGCTCTCCCGTCGCAGGCTCGATGTATTTGTCCCACTTCTGGATAAAGCCGCACAAGTCGTCAAAATAATAGCCGTCCTTATCCTTCATGCCGACGTCCGAGTCGACGTATATCCCCATGAAGAAGTCGAATATGTCCTTACCGAGCGTGTTTTTGTTGTAGAGAGTATAGTCGATTATAATGAATTTCTTTGCGTAATCGTACGACCATGCGTAGCTTTTCTGCCTGATCTCGATCCCGAGAGGAATGTGCGGGCGTCTGTCGTAGTCGTCCTGACCGGAATAGTAGTCGTCCACGAATTTGTCGGAGTACATGACGTTGAACTGCTCCTCCGCCGTGGCTGAAGGGTCGTACACTTCCTCGAAGAGGCAGTTGAGCCGGCCTTCCACATTGGAAGTCTCTCTTATGTGACCGAGCGTGCTGCCTGAAGGATCTTCGTCGAGAAGCGCAGGCCATATCTCCATGGGCATGGGGTTCCCGG
>Ga0116162_10001337_pt1 | contig 16213 bp, 10 predicted proteins | sample AD_UKC105_MetaG_FD_89875 | JGI IMG/M metagenome (GOLD analysis project Ga0116162, IMG submission 89875) | Active sludge microbial communities of municipal wastewater-treating anaerobic digesters from Hong Kong - AD_UKC105_MetaG | ecosystem: Engineered > Bioreactor > Anaerobic > Digestate... | reverse complement strand
TATGGTACTCTTCTTTTGCAAAGTCTCGCCCTCCGTTGCGTATTGGGTCTCGCAATCTCAATACTACTACTTCGGGCCGGACTTTGCTTCTTCTTTTGTTACCTATGTATTTTATCCCAACATAACGGGCAACCGCCCGTGACTTTATCATGATTATTGTTTTGCTACAGTGCAATCGCCTCGCGATGGGACAGCAGAACGACGACGCGCGCCTTCACACAAATGCCCGAAAGCGCCTGCAATGCGAGCGCATAGAGTTCCAATTGGCGTTCGTGTTTCCGCGCCGCCTGATCGGCACTTTCGCCGGGCCGCACGCGGTCGGTTTTGTAGTCCACAACGACCCATTCTCCGTCTTCAAGGAAACATGCGTCCATCACGCCCTGAAGCAAAACCTTCTCCTCGGTATCGACTTGATACAGTTCCGACGCATCGACGGCGTATGAAAACGTCAGCTCGCGTTCGAGTCGCCCGCTGTCTTTCATGCGTGCAAACAACGGCGTATGCAAAAACCATTCGACCGCGCCGGCGTCGACGGCCTCCGCCTGTTCCTGCGTAAGTTTTCCGCTCCGCACAAGATCCGACAGATACGATTCGACCCCGTCTTTTCCCCAGTTTGCGTCTGTCGGAAGGTACTGCATCGCCGCGTGCGTCGCCGTTCCGGCAAAGACCGCGCTTTCCTTTTTTCCCAGAAACGCCAGTTCGTTGAACGCCGGCATGTCCGTTTCGTCGCGTCCAATGCGGCTGACCGCCGCCTTTGCGCTGAGCTTGACCGCGTCACTGTATTCGTATTTCCAGTTCAGCCGCGCTTCAATCGCGCGCAGCACCTGCGGTTCGGCCGGCGGCAGTTCCCTGTGCTCGGTTTCGGATTCGCCGGAAAGATACGCTTCGCGTTCGTGCACGGTGACCGGTAACGCGCGGTGCGGCCCCATCATGAGCCACAAAACCGGGCTGCTGCATTTGAGCACGTTCCACGGCGTCGGGTTCAGCGGCGCGTTTTCGAGCTTTTCTTCCGGTTTGTTGACGCACGCCGTCATGATCAGTTTCCGTTTTGCGCGGGTCATCGCCACATACAAAATGCGCATCTCTTCGCCAAGCTGCTCCGTCCTGACGCGCTGGGAAATGATCTGCCGCGCAATCGTGTCCCGCTTCATCATCGGCGCGCCGGCGCCGCCACGGTCGATAAACCGCAGCCCGATCCCATCCTCGGCATGCAGTTGCAGCGCGTTTCGAACATCCTGCAGGTTGAAGCGTTTGCCAAGCCCGGCAACAAAGACGACAGGAAATTCGAGTCCCTTGGATTTATGGATCGTGAGGATCCGAACGACGTCCGCCGTGACGGTTTGCGCGGCGCCGATCGACGCGGTGTTTTCCGCAAGGTCGATCTGCCGTAAAAAATTCCAGATGCCGCGCGAGCCGGACTGTTCAAACGCATGCGCTTTGTCCAGCAGCGCGTTTAGATTCGCCTGCTTTTGCGCGCCGCCGTACCCCGCGCCCATCTCTTCGTAAAACCCCGTCTCATCGAGGAGCTTCCCGATGAGTTCTTCGACCGAAAGAAGCCGGCTTTCGTCGCGGTAACCGTCCAGCTTTTCAAAAAACAGCCTCGTGCGCTTGCCAAGTGCGTTCTCCTGTTCCGAATATGCGGCGAACGCTTCGAAAAACGATCCGTCCCGATGGACGGCGCGAATGTCGGCGAGCTCTTCAAAGGTAAACGAACCGATCGAAGAGCAGAGCACGGAAACAAGCGGAATGTCCTGGCGGCGGTTATCGATAATACGGAGCAGGTTTCGAAAGATCTGCACTTCGATCGCGTCGAAATATCCGCCGCTGGACTGCGCATAGCTTGGTATTCCGTTTTGCGAAAGCGTCTGCGCCAGCACCTGCGCATCCATGCCCGTGCGAAGCAGTACCGCGAAGTCCGAATAACGGAAGCAGCGCGTTTCGCCGGATTTACCGTCCGTATATACATCCGTTTCCATCGTCGAATGGATACGTTCGGCTATGAACCGGCCCTCCACCTCCATGTCCGCCGCGTCTTCAAGCGCGTCTTCCTCGTCGCCGGATTCCGCGCGCTCCTTTTTCATCAGGTGCAGTTCCGCTCCGCCGTGCGGCGGCGTTCCGCCGCAGACCAGCTTCGCGCGTTCGTCGTACTCGATCTCGCCGGATTCCGCGGAAAGGATACATGCAAACGTTTCGTTGACGGCCGCGAGCACTTCTTCCGAACTTCGGAAATTGTTTTTCAGATCGATGCGCCGCCCGATATCGCCGAAAAAAAGGTTGAGCTTTTCCAGAAACAGCCTTGGTTCCGCCTGCCGGAAGCGATAGATGGACTGTTTGACGTCGCCGACAAAAAACAGGTTGTCTTCGCGCGCAATCCTCCGTAAGATCTCCTCCTGAACGCGGTTGCTGTCCTGATATTCATCCACGGCGATCCACAGGAACCGTTCCCGGTATTCCTTTGCGATCGCATCGTGGCCGAGCGCTTCCAGCGTCAGATGCTCCAGATCGTCATAGTCCTGTAGCTTGGCTTCACGCTTTGCCTCTGCGTACGCCTGTTCGAACCGTTTGACGATATTCACAAGCGCGCGTATCGCTTTTCCGGATTTGCGCAGCCGGTCCAGCGCTTCCGCCTGCGGACGGTAAAATCGCTTCGCCTGCTCTTTTTTTAAATCCTTTCCCGTTTGGCGCGCATTTTTGATCGGCTGCTTTTCAGCGTCGGCGGCGCCCTTTGGAAAGCGCATGACCGCATACTCGATGCCCGACAGCGCATCCCGGTATTCGTCGTAGGTTTTGCACAGCAGCAGCGCGCGGTATCTTGAAAGGTCGTCGTCCAGCACGGAAATCACCTTAGCGTTTTCCGGCGAAAGCGTTTCTTTCGCCGCGCGGATGTTTTCGATCACCAGGGCGAACTCGTGCTTGCTGAATGCAACGGCTTCGTCGAGCAATCGCGTCAGCGCTTCTTCGTCTTTATAGTGATCCGCAGCGGCTTCCAGCCATTCGTCGGGATCGGGCTGCGCGCGCGTAAAGCGGAACGCCGTCATGACCGCGTCCCACGCGGACTGCTCGCTTCCGAAAGCGGACAAAAGCGCGCGGTAATCCGCATCCTCTTCTGCGGACAGCGCCGTTAACAGTTCGTCCCGGACGGTTTCCATCAGCGCGGCGCTTTCCATCTCGTCCGCCGTGCGGGATTGCGCCGGGAGTCCGACCGTATGGTAATGCCGCCGCAGCACGCGCGCGCAGAACGCATGAATCGTAGAGATATAGCCGCCGTCCACATTGCGCGCCTGCCGTCGCAGATAGCGCATTTGCTCCGTGTTTTCCTCATGGTCGGCAAGGTCGTTCAGCCGGGCGGCGATGCGCGTTTTCATCTCGTTTGCGGCGGCGCGTGTAAAGGTGAGCACTAGAACGCTGTCGATCGGCACGCCCGTTTGTACGCGCGAAACGATCCGTTCGGTCAGCACGGCGGTTTTTCCTGCGCCCGCCGCCGCGGAAACGATCAGGTTCCCCTCGGCCTGAATCGCCTGCAGCTGATCACTTGTCCAGCGCATCCGCGTCACCTCCGCCTATGAGTTCAAAAAACTCCTTTTGCTTTATGCCTTTGAACTGCCGCACATTGCAGCCGGGCGTTTTCCGATCGAACCGGCAAATACTCCGGTAGCTGCAATATTTGCATGCTTCGCGGTTTTTCTTTCTGGCGGCGGGCGACGCGCTCATCTCTCCGTCCAGCATATGCCGCAGCGTTTCCTCCGATTTCCTGCGCGCAAGTTCAACCAGCGCATCCATCTCGGCCCGCGAACATACGCTTCCGGTATACGCGCCCTCTCCGGCGGCCTTTACGCCGCCAAGCACGGCGGAAGCGCCCTGCATGTTCCGCTCGCTCGCCCGAACGACCTCCGCTTCGCTGAGCGTCAGCCCTTGCAGTCGGAACGCATCGTTCAGCGCCGCCTCGATATCTTCCTCCGTATCCGAAATGTTCGGCTGCGTCACCGGCATATAGTACATACCGGCGCGCAGCTCCGCATGTCCGGTCGCCGCCAGCAGATATAAGGGGAGCTGCAAGGTCAGCCCGGCAAGCACGCCGGTAAAGTCGAAGTCCCGTCCGCCGGTCTTATAGTCGACGACCCGGAGGCAGTCCCTTCCCGCAGCGTGCGCACGGTCGATCCGGTCGATCTTCCCGCCGACGAGCGCCACCCCTCCGTCCGCCAGCGTCAGCCGGATCGGCGGGAACGGTGCGCCCGCGCCGAAGCGCACCTCCGTTTCGGCCGGAACAAAACTGCCGGCGCAAATCTGTCGCACAATCGCCAGCGCGCTTTGCCGTATGACTTCGATCAGCAAAAACAGCGTTGCGCGCAAACGTTCGTTTTCCGCCAGAATCCCATAGTTATGATCGGCAATGACGGCGGGCAGCGTTTCATCCACAATTTCGAAGACCGCCGTATCCGAAAGCCGATTCCAGTCCGTGCCTTTTTGAGTAACGGCGTTGACAAACGCCTCTAACGCCGCATGGTAGAACGCGCCCAAATCCATCGCCCGCTCGGTAAACTCCTGAACCTCCTGCGCGCATAGCCCGTAGCGCACAAAGTGCTGAAACGGGCAATTGTTAAAGCTCTCCAGGCGGCTTGCGCTCATCGGCACGATTTTACCATACAACGTAGAAGCCGATTCCTTTCCGATCGTCCGTTCCCCGAAGCGGTCGAAACTTTCGTGCATCATTCGGTCAACGAGATTGCGCGTTTCCGCCTGCTTGCTTAGCAGTTCGACCATTGCCGGAAGGCGTTTTGTCGCCGTGCCGTCGTCGCGAAAGCGGCGCAGGTCGGACGCGACCAGCGTCAGCGCCTGCGCGGTGCAGTCCGGAAGCGCGTCGGACGTTTCAATATCGTTTTGTATCGTGCAGTTCGGGCAGATGGTTTGCAGCCGTTCAACAATAGGCGACGGAGCCAGTTCCCCGCCGGCGTCGCCATACGCATAACTGACATAGAGGTATTCCGTCGTTTTCGAAATTGCGGTATAGAGATCGAGCCGATCGTAGGAAGAGAGCTCCGACGCGTTCAGCCGAAGGCGCGTGCCCTGCGCGCGCAGTTCGGCAATCTCACAATCGTCGATCAGCCCGTCGTTTTGCCGCGGGCGCGGGAGCAGGCCTTCGTTTGCGCCGACGATAAACAGCGCGCGCACCGATTTCGAGCGCGTACGGACGACGTCGCCGACCAGTCCCTGATCCGCGGTGCCCGGCACGATCCCGACGCTGCCGCCGGACAGCCCTTCTTCCATCAAGGAAAGGAACCCCTTTCTTCCAACCTTGTTTTCGCCAAGAATCGCGTCGAGCTGATCGAGCAACTCGACCAGCAGGTTCCAGACCTGCGCATGCTCCTCCATCTCCGCAATGCGCTCGCGCCTGCCGAGTTCTTCCGCGCATGCCTCAAGCCGCCGCTGAAGCTCCATCTCCTGCAAAAAGCGATAGAGAGCGCGCACCTGTTCGGACACCGTCGCCCGCGCCAGCCCTTTCGACAGCGAGGCAAGCGCGCCGGCAACCGTTGCTCTTGCGCGCTCCGCTCCTTCGGGCGGGTTTGCGCGCGTAAACGGTTTTAGCAGTTGGTTCCCGCGCAATCCGGTCCGGCGCAGGTACAATTCCAGTTCCTCCGCGTCGTCCTGCGTGCAGTCGGTGTATCCGCTCTTGATAAACTTCAGCAGCTCGGCGGGCGGATATCCGTTCGAAACAAAGCGTACCGCCGACAAAACAGCATCGATGGCCGCGTGTCCGATCAGAGGCCGCTTTCGATCCAGAAAGACCGGAATGTTCCTCCGCTCGCAGGCGCGGCGGACCAGTTGCGCGTATGCTTCCAGATCGGAAACGATGATCGCCATATCCCGATAGCGGATTCCCTGCCGCGCGCGTCTTTGAATCTCTCCGGCAAGCGCCTCTACCTCCGAGCGCCTGTCGCTCGCGCCAAAGAGCATCAGTTTTTTGGCGTCACCCCTATAAACCGACGCCGGATACGCAAACAGGTTCCGTTCGATATGCCGCATCAGCGGGTCGCAGGAGGTCGATTGTTTTTTGAAATATTCTTCCTGTACGGTGACGCCGAGCCGCCCGCCCAGCCGTTTCAGCGCCCAAAGCACCTGCCGGTCCGGCTCGAATAACTCGTCGTCGTCCGACTGTTCGGCGTTTACGCGCAGGGAAACCGTCACGCTCGGGCAACAGCCAAGCATGGTCTCGATCAGCATATATTCCTGCCGGCCCGGCCGGTCCATCCCGTCGATGAATACGGGAAGCCCCGCGACGAACGATTCCGGCAGCAGCTTTGCCGCCGCGTCCGCCGCATCGTCCATGCTCAGGTAGCGTTCCTTTAAATACGTTTCCGTCTCGCGATAAAGGATCGAAAGGTCGCCAAGCTTTTCCGTCAGCGGCGCGTCTTCCGGCAGCCGGACAATCAACTCATCCAGCGCGTCCGGCGTGAGCCCCGCGCGCTTAAAATCCTGAAAGATGGACTGCACATCTTCGGCAAAGCCGGACTGCCCTCCCGCCAGGCGAAACAGTTTCAGTTCTTTTTGTTTTTTGTCGATCGCTCTTCGGATCACCATGCGGTAACCCTGCGCGTTTAGAAACGGGTGCGTCCGGCCATGCAACTGCAGCACACGCTCGCAAAGGCGCTGAAAGCTGAATACCTGAATGCCGAGCAGCCCGTTGAGCGCGTCGGCCAGTTCATGCTTCGCCTCGTCCTGAATGTTTGTCAGGATCATTTCCTGCATATAGGTATACTGCTCCGGAACGATCAGGACCGCGCGCCTGCCCGCCTGCTGATGTTCCCTGAGGGCTTGCACGATCCGTTCGCTTTTCCCCGTGGCCGCCCGGCCGAGCAATAACGTCAGTTCGCCTTTCATTGCAGCAACTCCTGATGCAAACTCGTGTAGCGCATTGCGCCGCGTTCTCTTCTGCTTTCATAGATCCTGATGATATTTGCCGTAAAGGCCGCTTTCTGCGGCGGGAGGACGAATCCGTCGTCGCCTTCGATCCTGCGGCCGAGCGTAACGTGCGGCGTGAGGCTTCCTCTGTTACGGGAAAACCCGCGCTCCCATAAGGCCGCCTCAAGCGTTTCGTAAAGTTTGCCCAGTTCATCGCTGTCACAGCCGAGCGATACAAACCCGGTGTGCGACTTTTCACTTTTGAACGATCCGTATGCATTCAGCCGGAGCACGAACGGGTGGATATCGCGCACCGCCTCGCGCACCGCGTCCGTCGCTTCCAGTAACCGGTCGGTCTCGCCGAGGAAATGCAGCGTGACGTGATAGTTTTCGCGCGGTACAAACCGGCCCGTGGCCCCATACTGTTCCAGCGCGACACGCGCCCTCGAAACGGCGCGCAGCACATCCGGCGGCAGCGGAATCGCGATAAAAAGGCGCATGCAGCGTCCCCCCTTGTCTCTGTCACATGAACAAACTACGTATAGTATACTCCAGCCAACGTTGTTCCTGCCAGTGAGGCATTGCTTTTTCCGGCAACCGGCGGCAGGAATTCCTGCAAAATCCATTCTCGGAATCCTCTTTTACCATGCAAGAAACTCCTACGCTATAAACGGTTATTCACATGAACTGTATGAGTTGTCCACATTCGGTTATCCACATTGTCCACCATGTTATCCACATAACGCGCTGTTTTCGGATTTTGGTATGTGTATAAGTCTGTTTTCTCCATACACCGCAATGCATATCCACCGATAACATACGTGTTTTTGATTTTCCTTTACACGTTATTGTACCCCATATGGTGATGTATCGTTCTGTTTTTCCTGCAAATTAGTCTGAAATGCCTTCAATTTCACGTTATACCCTGTGTGGTATGTTTCATTCATGTTTTCGGTTTTTCCTGGAAACATCGTCGAACGACCGGCCTTTTATCAACCGAAAACACGCCTTCATCCGAATCAGCGCCCCGGATTTGGGCGCTGATTCAAAAATTTAGGTTTAAAATCCCTGCGCTTCAGATGTCTCCGCGCAGCGCGTACACGCAGATACCGACGCACTCCCTGAGGAAGTTGTTGAGCCGCAGGTACCAAACGTCGTCGGCCGGAATGCCGACCGCATCCACGCCCTGCGCCGCCGCAACGCGGCCCGCACGGTAGACATGGAAGTTGGTCGTCACGAACGCGATCTTCGCGTTTTCTCCGACGACCTCATCGATAATCGCTTTGGAATATTCGAAGTTTTCGTTCGTGTTCGTCGCGCGTTCCTCGGTATAAATCCGGGCTTCGTCAACGCCGCGCTCCACCATATATTTCTTCATGGCGGAAGCCTCGGTTACGCTCTCCCCCGCGCCCTGTCCGCCGGACACCACGCAGATTGCAGCCGGATGCTCTTCCAGATATTCGATCGTGGTGTTAAGCCTGTTTTCCAGAACCCAGGTCACCTTGTCGCCATGCACGGCGGCGCCGAGCACGATGACGGCGTCCGCTTCCGCGTGTTCCCCCTGATTCGCAGCGTGAATCATCAGCACGCCGCAGACGATGAAGATGGCAAAGGCCACGCCATAGCACGCGACGATCAGCCATTTCAGAAACGCAAGAAAGCCGCTCTGCATGCTTGGCAGCACAAGTGCGACGAACACAAGCGGCACGCCGAAGAACGCCGGAAGGATCACGCCAAGGTTGAAATTCGAAAGCGTGGAAATGATCAGCGTCTCCACGATCAGCACAATACCGACGATCAGGAGTATTTCCCGGAACACGTTGAATTCATGCCCCCGTCTGCGCCAGACGCGGCAACCGATCAGCAGTACGGCGACGACCGCCACAAAAACCGCAAGGATATATAATCTCCATCTGGTATACATTTTTCAATTGCTCCTTTCCGAACTCCCGCCTTTTTTAAAAACGCGGAGATTCTCAGAGGCGTTTCTATCGCACGGCTCCTCCTGTTCGCACATATTATCGCAGGATCCTCTTCAAAAACTGTCCCGTATAGCTTTCCGGTACGGCGGCGATTTCTTCCGGCGTTCCGGTTGCAACCACCGTTCCGCCGGCGTCCCCGCCTTCCGGCCCAAGGTCGATGATATAGTCCGCGCACTTGATCACGTCCAGATTGTGCTCGATCACGAGGACCGTGCTGCCGTTTTCGCAAAGCCGCTGCAAAATTTCCAGAAGCCGCTTCACGTCGTCCACATGCAGCCCGGTCGTCGGTTCGTCCAGTATGAAAAGCGTACGCCCCGTGTCCCTCCTCGACAGCTCGGTCGCCAGCTTGACGCGCTGGGCTTCACCGCCGGAGAGCTGCGTGCTCGGCTGGCCGAGTTTTACATATCCCAGGCCCACGTCGTAGAGCGTCTGGAGTTTGCGTGCGATCTTCGGCAGCGGCTTGAAAAAGCGGAGCGCCTCCTCGACCGTCATCTCGAGCACGTCGTAAATCGTTTTGCCCTTATAGTGCACTTCCAGGGTTTCGCGGTTATAGCGTTTGCCTCCGCAAACCTCGCAGGGCACGTAAATGTCCGGCAGAAAGTGCATCTCGATTTTGATGATGCCGTCGCCTTTGCAGGCCTCGCAGCGTCCGCCTTTGACGTTGAAGCTGAAGCGCCCGTTGCTGTACCCGCGCATACGCGAATCCGGCGTGTTGGCGAACACCGCGCGGATCAGGTCGAATACGCCGCAGTACGTCGCCGGATTCGACCGCGGCGTGCGCCCGATGGGGCTTTGGTCGATATCGATCACCTTGTCCAGCGCGTCGGTCCCCTCGATGCGGTCATGGTCGCCGGGCCGCGTGTGCGCGCGGTTGAGATCGCGTAAAAGCGATTTTTTAACGATCTCGTTGACCAGGCTCGACTTTCCGCTGCCGGACACGCCGGTTACGCAGACAAACCTGCCCAAGGGGATCTCAACGTCGATGTTTTTCAGGTTATGCGCGCGTGCGCCCCGGACAATCAGGCTTTTCCCGCTGCCTTCGCGCCTTTGCTGCGGAATGGGGATGCTCATCTTCCCGCTGAGGTATGCGCCCGTAATGGACCGTTCGTTTTCCGCAATTTCCTCCGGTGTTCCGACCGCAACCACTTCTCCGCCGTGTTCCCCGGCGCCAGGACCGATATCCACCACATAATCCGCACTTCTTATGGTTTCCTCGTCGTGTTCCACCACAATAAGCGTATTTCCCAGGTCCCGCATAGCCTTCAGCGTTTTGAGCAGCCGCGCGTTGTCGCGCTGATGAAGGCCGATGCTCGGTTCGTCTAGAATGTACAGCACGCCCATCAGCCCGCTGCCGATCTGCGTCGCAAGACGAATGCGCTGCGCCTCGCCGCCGGAAAGAGACGCCGCGGAGCGCGCGAGCGTCAGGTAATCGAGACCGACGTTGACAAGGAACCCGAGCCGGGCGTCAATTTCGCGCAGGATCTGCTCGGCGATCAGCATTTGCGTCTTGCCAAGTTGCAGCGATTTCAAAAACGTGCGCGCTTCCCTGACCGGCATGTCGGAAAGATCGGCAATGTTGACGTCCCCGACCGTTACCGCGAGGCTTTCACGCTTCAGGCGCTTTCCGTTGCAGTCCGGGCAGGGCGTATGCGTCATGAACCGCTCAATCTCCTGCTTGCTGTATTCGCTGGTACTTTCGCGATAACGCCGTTCCATATTGGTGGCGATGCCTTCAAACGGCGCGTCGAACGTGCCGCGCCCGAATTCCTTTTTATAGGCGATATGCAGTTTTTCCCTGCCGGTCCCGTAAAGGATTGCATTTTGCACGTTCTCCGGCAAATCCTGATACGGCGTTTTCATCGATACGCCGTAATGCTTGGTCAGCGCATCGAAGTACATGCTGGCGATCGTTCCTTTTGAGCCGCTGTTCCAGCCCATCACGTTTACGCAGCCCTGCGCAAGCGAGAGCGATTTGTCCGGAATCACAAGGTCCGGGTCGACCTTAAGCAGCGTGCCGAGGCCGCTGCAGGTCGGGCACGCGCCAAATGGATTGTTAAAAGAAAACATCCGCGGCGTCAGCTCTTCAATGCTCGTTCCGCAGTCCGGGCAGGAATAGTTCTGCGAAAACATCAGCTCTTCGCCGTCCACGATCGCCACGATGGCAAGGCCGTTGCCAAGCCGGAACGCCGTTTCCAGCGAATCGGTCAGCCGGCCTCCCGTTCCGGGCCTGATCACCACGCGGTCGATGACCGCGTCGATGTTGTGCTTCTGCTTTTTGTTCAGCGGCGGCACTTCCGCAAGATCGTAAACCGTCCCATCTACGCGGACGCGGACATACCCTTCCCGTTTCAGCTCCTCAAAGAGCTTCTGGTGCTCGCCCTTGCGGCCGCGCACACAGGGCGCGACGATCTGCGCCTTCGTCCCTTCCGGCAATGTCAGAACGCGGTCGACAACCTGGTCGATCGTTTGCCGCTCGATGGGCTTTCCGCAGTCCGGGCAATGCGGAATTCCGCAGCGCGCGTATAAAAGCCGCAGATAGTCATGAATCTCCGTGACGGTCCCCACCGTGCTGCGCGGGTTATGGCTCGTGCTCTTCTGGTCGATCGAAATCGCGGGTGAAAGCCCGTCGATGCTGTCAACATCCGGTTTCTCCATCTGCCCGAGGAACTGACGCGCATAGGAGGAAAGGCTCTCGACATAGCGCCGCTGCCCTTCCGCATAGATCGTGTCGAACGCAAGGCTCGATTTTCCGCTTCCGGACAGGCCGGTAAATACAACAAGTTGATCGCGCGGCACGACAAGGTCGACGTCCTTTAAATTGTGCTCGCGCGCGCCCTTGATAATGATGTCCTTCATAACTAAAGGGGTTCCTTTCCTCTGTCCCGGCATCGCCGCCGGAACTTCCATCCCAATCGTTCGTTTTTGCTTCTGCCGCTCGCGGATAACCCGTGGCATCGAATTCTTTCAAACACTTGTTCGCACAGAAGTCTCTAGGATTATACCAGATATTTTTTATTTGTGCGCGTGTTTCACGCGAAATTACGGAATTTTCACAATTTCCAGCTCATTCCTTTGAACGTAAAATGCGTGTGCCGGATTTGCATCCGAATTTTCCACATTTTCAACGAAACTTGTGGATAATCCGATAATTTTCTTGCGATTCAAAAAAACCCACGGCTCGTTTGTCCGTGGGTTCCGGTTGGTGTGCGTCGGTTTACCAAACGCAGCAATCAGTCCTCTTCTTCATCCTCGGTATCTTCTTCTTCGTAAGCCTCAAAGCGTGCTTCGACAATTTTTGTCAGTTCGTCCATCATGTCGTCGTCCGCGGGTAAAAACTCTTCAAATTCACCGTCGACCACGATCTTCATAATATAAACTTCGGTATCGTGCTCGCATTCGCATGCAGGGTCTTCGCATTCGCAGCCGCAGTCGTCCGGGTCGATCAGCACCGCGTACTCCTGTCCCTTATGTTCAAAATAATCGACGATTTCCAGTTCGAACTCGTTGCCTTCGTCATCGGAAAAAACGACCGTATCCCGTTCTTCTTCCACGTGGTTCACCACCTTTAATTTTCTGTTTTTTTGGAGTTGAAATCATTGTATCGTATTTCTTATTTTTCCACAAGAACCGTTTGATAAATCGGGCTTTTCCTCCTAACGGTCAAAAAACCGCATTGTAATCAGATTTTTTTTGTATTCTACTTTCTGTTTGTGATACAATAAATTAGTTAGTTATAGCGTGGAATCAAAAAATATTTAAGGCTTCATAAAATATATTTGTTTTCCCGCTTGTTTTTTCTTTTTGTTCTGTTATATTTATAAGGAAGAAGGTTCGCGTCATGGATCTGGAGTTCTTGCAGCGGCTGGCAGTGGCAATAACCACGCAGTTTGGAGAAAGCAGTGAAGTCGTCGTCCACGACATTTCGGGCGACGACACCGAACACACGATTGCGGTGATCGAAAACGGCCATGTGTCCCATCGTCAGGCAGGCGGCGGCGCTTCACGCGTCGTACTGGAGGCGCTTCAGCGTAAGAACGACCCCACGCTGACCGACGAGCTCGGTTATCTGACCAAGACACGCGACGGCCGTGTTTTGAAATCCAGCACCGTATACCTGCGCGATGGCAACGGGGAAATCGAGGGCGTGCTGTCCATTAACTACGATATTACCGAGTTATTAATGGCCGAGCGCGCAATCGCTTCTGTTTTGCATCACAACGAGGAACCGACCATTCCGGAGCGGATTCCGCAAAACGTCAACGATTTACTGGACGATCTCATCGATCAGAGCGTCGCCCTGGTCGGCAAGCCGGTTGCCATGATGAACAAGGATGACAAGATCAAGGCCATTCAGTTCCTTTATCAGGCAGGCGCGTTCCTTGTTACCAAAAGCGGCGACAAGGTGTCGAAATACTTCGGCATCAGCAAATATACCCTTTATTCGTATATCGACGCAAAAAAGGACTGACTTCGGCTGCGGTGCAGCCGAAGCCACCGCAGAAAGGAAGAGCTTCACAAATGGATATCAGCAAAGTAAAGCAGGCAGCGCAGGGTTACGAAGCGCAGATGACCCGTTTTCTCCGCGACCTTATTGAAATTCCCAGCGAAAGCTGCGACGAAGAAGGCGTAATCAAGCGTACGATCAAAGAGATGGAAAGCCTCGGCTTTGACAAGGCCGAAATCGACCCGGAAGGCAACGCTCTCGGCTGGATGGGTACCGGGGACAAGATTATCGCTTTCGACGGGCACATCGATACCGTTGGAATCGGCAACATCGCGAACTGGACCGACGACCCCTACAAGGGATATGAAACCGACGACGTGATCTACGGCCGCGGCGGATCGGACCAGGAAGGCGGCATCGTCTCCGCCGTTTACGGCGCAAAGATCATGAAGGAACTCGGTTTGATCCCGGAAGGGTACAAGATTCTCGTGACCGCCACCGTTCAGGAAGAGGACTGCGACGGGCTCTGCTGGCAGTACATCCACAAGGAAGACGGCATTACGCCGGAATTCGTCGTTTCGACCGAGCCGACCGACGGCGGCATTTATCGCGGCCATCGCGGCCGCATGGAGATCCGCGTCGACGTCAAGGGCGTCTCCTGCCACGGCAGCGCGCCGGAGCGCGGCGACAACGCGATCTATAAGATGGCGGACATCCTCAAGGACGTCGAAGCCCTCAATAAAAACGGCTGTTCAAAGTCGGACGAAATCAAGGGGCTCGTTAAGATGCTCGAACCGGAATTCAATCCCGAGCATTATGAAGACGCGCGCTTCCTTGGCCGCGGCACCTGCACCGTTTCACAGATTTTCTTCACCTCGCCTTCCCGCTGCGCGGTCGCCGACAGCTGCGCAATTTCGATTGACCGCCGGATGACGGCCGGCGAAACCTGGGATTCCTGCATTAAGGAGATCGAGGACCTTCCGTCCTGCAAAAAGCACGGCGCCAAGGTCACCATGTATCAGTACGACCGCCCTGCCTGGACCGGGCTCAAGTATGAAACCGAGTGTTATTTTCCGACATGGATCAACACGGAAACCGCTTCGCACGTGCAGGCGCTTGCCGACGCACACAAGGCGCTCTTCGGCGAAAAGCGCATCGGCCATCCCGACGCTATGAAGCTTCGCAACCGTCCGCTGATCGACAAGTGGACGTTCTCGACCAACGGCGTTTCCATTCAGGGCCGCTACGGTATCCCCTGCGTTGGCTTCGGCCCGGGCGCGGAGAGTCAGGCGCATGCGCCGAACGAAATAACCTGGAAGCAGGACCTCGTCACCTGTGCGGCCGTTTACGCGCTCGTTCCTTCCATGTACAAGGGCAAGGGCAGCGAGGATGTATGCCAGTTTCGCGCGGGCGGCACGGATACGACCTCCGATCGATCCGCTTGCTGACAAAACATTGCAGAACGGGCGTCTTGTCCCGTTCTGCATTCGTTTTTCCCAAAAACTAAGAAATAGAAATACAGGAGTGCATTTTTATGGGTAAAGAAGACATCAAACAATTCACCAAGGTTCTGGATGGACTGAAGTTCTCGGATATGTACGAGGGCGACTTCTTCCTGACCTGGGAAAAGACACGTGACGAGCTGGACGCGGTGTTTACCGTTGCTAACGCGCTGCGCAGTCTCCGCGAGCGCAACATCTCCACCAAAATTTTCGATTCCGGCCTCGGCATTTCCCTCTTCCGCGACAACAGCACCCGCACGCGGTTCTCGTTTGCTTCCGCATGTAACCTGCTGGGCCTCGAAGTTCAGGACCTTGACGAAGGCAAGAGCCAGATCGCACACGGCGAGACCGTTCGCGAAACCGCCAACATGATCAGCTTCATGGCCGACGTGATTGGAATTCGCGACGATATGTATATCGGCAAGGGCAACACCTATATGCACGGCGTGGTCGACGCGGTACGCCAGGGTTATAACGACGGCGTGCTTGAGCAAAAACCCACGCTGGTCAATCTGCAGTGCGACATCGATCACCCGACGCAGTGCATGGCCGACATGGCGCATTGCATCCGTGAATTCGGCGGCGTGGAAAATCTGCGCGGCAAGAAGGTCGCCATGACGTGGGCTTACAGCCCGAGCTACGGCAAACCGCTGTCCGTCCCGCAGGGCGTAATCGGCCTGTTCAGCCGTTTCGGAATGGACGTCTCCCTTGCGTATCCGGAGGGATATGAAGTGATGGACGGCGTGGTCGACGTGGCAAAAAAGCAATCCGAACAAAGCGGCGGCTCTTTCACGATCACGCACGACATGAAGGACGCGTTTGCCGGCGCAGACATCGTCTATCCCAAGAGCTGGGCGCCGTTCAAAGCCATGGAAGAACGCACGGAACTCTACGGCAACGGCGATCTGGACGGCATCAAAAAGCTTGAGAAGCGCCTGCTTTCGCAGAATGCGGATCATAAGGACTGGGAGTGCACCGAAGAACTGATGTCCACCACGAAGGACGGTAAGGCTCTTTACCTGCACTGCCTGCCCGCAGACATCACCGGCGTGAGCTGCGAAGCCGGCGAGGTTGCCGCAAGCGTGTTCGATCGCTATCGCGACCCGCTGTATAAGCAAGCTTCCTTCAAGCCTTACGTCATCGCCGCGATGATCTTCCTTGCGAAGGTCAAAGACCCTGCGGCAATGCTCAAGTCGCTTGAAAAGCGCGCTGTCGAGCGTCATCTGGGCATTTAAAGAGAATCGATTCAAAAGGGACGCGTCCTGCTGAACTGACCCCAAAAAGTTAGACAAATTAGACAAATAAGCAAGTTAAGCAGCTGAAAGGGCTTGCAGTCTGTGAATCGCAGGTGGCAAGCCCTTTAGCTTAGCCTTACTGCGGCGGTTGTT
>Ga0116162_10001329_pt1 | contig 16252 bp, 13 predicted proteins | sample AD_UKC105_MetaG_FD_89875 | JGI IMG/M metagenome (GOLD analysis project Ga0116162, IMG submission 89875) | Active sludge microbial communities of municipal wastewater-treating anaerobic digesters from Hong Kong - AD_UKC105_MetaG | ecosystem: Engineered > Bioreactor > Anaerobic > Digestate... | reverse complement strand
GGCAGTTTTTCCAAACCTTTCATTGCCAATTTCCAAGCAAGAGGGTCGTAATGACCGTATATAATCTCCATTTGATAATACTGGCCCAAAAGGCGAACAGCTTCTTTTCTTTTGTTGTATTCTTCGAGGGGTTGTATATTGGGATTTCCAAAATAACCGATGACTTGAAATCTATCTCGAAGTCTTTCGATTGCTGTTGTGGCATCAGGTGCACAACATATTTGTAACAAAATCTGATTTTTCAAAACAATTTCTCCGAATCCAATAGAATAGTAACTGGTCCATCGTTAACCAAAGAAAAGCTCATATGTTCCTGAAATCTTCCATATTCAACCAGAATCCCTTCGTTCTCGATCATCTTTCCGCAGGTCAGGTATAAATCTTTTGCTTGCTCGGCACCCGCTGCAGCTGTAAAAGAAGGCCTTTTTCCTTTTCGGGCATCCGCATACAGGGTAAACTGTGAAACCAGCAATACCTTTCCTCCAATATCCTTGATGGAAAGATTCAATTTCTGATCATCATCTTGGAATATTCTTAATCCGGCAATTTTTGATGCCATCCACACTGCATCCCTTTGGTCGTCGTGATGGGTGACCCCTAACAAAACCGCCAGCCCTTCGTTGATCATGCCTGATATTTCCCCAGCCACTTCTACTTTAGCACTTTTTACCTTTTGTACAACCGCTCGCATTATTTCCTCCTGGCTCTGTAGACTCTTGAAATCCCCTTTAATCCATTCCAGTATTCGATCACATCTGTTAATTGAGCAGCCGATCTCACATATATAGTGATCGTGTAGACCACATAATCCCAATTGTTGAATTTGGTGTTCACTTCTTTCATTTTCAGGTTTTTTTCTTTGGTTTTTTGAATGATATCTTTAAGTACCTTACCGGAAGTATCGGAGGACTCGAGAATGACCCTGGCAAGATAAAATTCATTATCCGTATCGCCCCATTTAACTTCAACCATTTCACCATCTTGTACATCTTGTGCATTCGGGCAACTGGCGGCATGAATGGTTATTCCTTTTTTACTCATAATCCCTACGACTTTGTCTCCTGGTAAAGGGTTGCAACAATGGGCTATTTTGACCTCAATTCCGGATTCTCCATTTACAAAAACCGTATTACTTGATTTGATCTTTCCGCCATCTACAATTAAGGGTTCTTCATCATCATCCTCAGTAAAGAGAGAGATGATTTGCTCGGGAGAGTAATTAGAGTCTCCAATTTTCATCAAAATGTCATTTTCTGTAAAATTCTGGTTTAAGTTAAGAAATTCTGTTAATTTCTCCGAGGATAAAATATCGTCTATTGAAAGACTCAACCTTTTGGAAGCCTTTCTCAAGATATCTTTTCCTAAATCGATCAATCGGTCGCTATCTCTTTTCTTAAAAAATCTTCTGATCTTGGCTCGAGTGCTTGACGATTTGGCCCATTTCAACCAATCAAGGCTTGGGCCGCTCCGGTTCTTATTGACAATGATCTCAACGATATCGCCATTTTGTAATTCATAACTGTTTTGGACAATTTTCCCGTTGACTTTGGCGCCTGCAAAATGATGACCGACCTCAGTATGAACTGAATAGGCGAAGTCGATGCTGGTAGCCCCTGCCGGAAGATGTTTTACTTCTCCTTTAGGCGTGAATATATATACTTCTTCTACTTGAAGTTCATTCTGGAAATCCTTAAATCCCGTAAACCCCTGTTCATAATCTTGATGCCATTCCACCAGCCTTTTTAGCCAGTTTTGTTGATACTTTGACATTTTACCCTCTTTATAGATCCAATGGGCTGCCAATCCGTATTCTGCTTCATTATGCATGTCTTGACTTCGGATTTGTATTTCTAAAGGCTCCCCTCGATGGGTGATGACCGTTGTGTGTAAAGAGCGATATCCGTTTGATTTGGGAGTTGCAATGTAGTCTTTCACACGTCCCGGAATCGGTTTCCACAGGTTGTGAACCAGACCCATTACATAATAACATTCTCGTTCTGTTTCAGTCAGAACCCTTAAAGCAATCAAGTCATATATTTCATCAAAGGATTTGCCCCTTTTGGTCATTTTTTGCCAAATACTGTAAAAATGCTTTTCCCTTCCGGATATTTGGCAATCTATTCCCTGCCTGGCAAGCGATAATTGTAAAAGGCTTTTGTATTCTTCAGTAATCAGTTCTCGATTAGCTCTTTTTTCGTCAACCATATCCGCTATTCTCTCGTATTCATTAGGATGAAGGTGTTTGAAGGCCAGATCTTCAAGTTGCCATTTCAGCGAATGAATGCCAAGTCTATGGGCTATAGGTGAGAAGATTTGGAAGGTTTCCTTTGATTTTTCTTCCTGTTTCAATCTGGGCATGGAATCAATGGTACGCATATTATGCAATCTGTCAGCTAATTTTACCAATATTACTCGAATGTCTTGTGCCATGGCAAAGAACATTTTAAGAATGGTTTCTGCTTTTTTATCTATATTGGTTTTGGAAATGTCAATCTTATCAATTTTTGTCACACCATCAACGATGTGAGCAACTTCTTCGCCAAATTTCATTCTGATATCAGCGAGGGTTGCATTGGTATCTTCTGCCACATCATGAAGAAGGCCGGCTTTTACACTAACGATGTCCAGGTTTAATTCGGCAAGAATCAAAGCAACATTCAACGGGTGAATGATATAAGGTTCTCCGGAGACTCTGGTTTGCGATCCATGGCAAATCTTAGCGAAATCGTAGGCTTCCACGACGCTTAAAAGTTCTTCTTCCGAGTAATTTTTAAACAAATATCCCAAGGTCTTTCTAAGTTCTTCCGGGAGCTTTTCCATCTTTAGTTTGGTCATAAATTCCTGCCTTTATTCCATTTGGTCTATTTTAACATATTGAAGGGTTCTTTTTCTTGAAAATACCAAGAATAATCGTTTTCTATCGTATGGGTTCAACTAATTATTTCACATAAATATCCCCGAATGGTATCATATTCATTCGGGAGGATCATGAACTTTTCCTGCTTTTCCAGTCTCTCTTTTAAACGCATTGGTATATCTATCGGTTTTCCCAGTATCAAATCCATTTCCTGTTTGAATTTCGCCGGATGAGCTGTTTCTAATGTGATACCTGTTCGATGGTGAAGCTCATGATAATCGATTGCACTTTTTTTCATGGCCAAAAAACCAACAGCACCATGCGGATCCAAGAGATAATGGTGATCATGGTAGACCTGTTTGATCATATCCTTAGTTTGCTCATCTGTAAAAGACATCCCGATAAGGTCTTCTTTTATCTGTCGATCGTTTGATTGATAGATTTCAAGGATGCGTTCAAAATTACTGGGATTACCCACATCCATTGCATTGGACAATGTTCTTTTTGAAGGCTTCGGTTGGTATTCACCGGTCAGAAGGTATTGAGGTATCACATCGTTGATATTGGTGGCGGCTATAAATCGATGAATTCCCAACCCCATTTTTTTTGCAAGGATTCCTGCACATAAATTTCCAAAATTCCCACTTGGAACGCAAATATAGGGTTTCTCACTGTTGTTTAGTTGGGTGACAGCCTTAAAGTAATAGACGATTTGTGGCAATAAACGAGCGATATTTATGGAGTTCGCCGTTGTGATTCGATGCTTTGTAGTGATTTTTGGATCTCTCAATAGTTGTTTGACAATTTTCTGACAATCATCAAATGTCCCCTTTATTTCCATCGGATAAATATTGGCTCCATAGGTTGTGATTTGCTTTTTTTGATTCTCGCTAATTTTTTCAGATGGATAAAGGATAAAAACCCGAATTCCTTCTACATTATTAAAACCACTTGCCACAGCACTACCTGTATCACCGGAAGTTGCCACCACCATATTGATTTCCCGATCATCGTCTTTCTTCAGTTTTGATAACAGTCTTGACATAAATCGGGCTCCAATATCTTTAAAGGCTAATGTTGGGCCATGAAACAACTCTAAAACATAGAATTGATCTGTGATTTTTATTAAAGGTGTATCAAAAGAAAGAGATTCTTGCACAATTTGGTGGATTTCAGAAGGATTCAAATCCTCACAAAGATATTCATACAAAACGATTTTAGCGATGTCATTAATCGACATATGGTTCATCTGGGATAAAAATGATGGAGAGATCTGAGGTATTCTGGCGGGCATGTATAATCCTCCATCGTCAGGCATCCCCTTGATTACTGCTGTTTTTAAGTCGCAGATGTTATTTCTATTTTTCGTACTGTAAAATTTCATGTTTTTATTCCTCCAAGATGTTGGCATAACTCCCATGATGATTGAGTTTAAAAAGGTATGTTTGGCATGCGATTCGTTTTGATGTTAAGAGCTGTTCTATTTCCTTTCTGACGCTTTGAAGACTTTTCTCTTGATCAGATAATGAAAAGACCGTCGGGCCGGACCCGGAAATTGACAGGTTAAATGCCTGATGTTTCAGTGCAATGGTTCGCATCTCTGAGAAATAGGGGATAAAATCTACCCTATTGGGTTCAACAATGTAATCCGTTAATGAATTTTTAACCATATCCAGATCATTGAGAAAAAATCCCGATACCAACGAGCCGATATTTGACCATTGTTTTACGGCTAAAGCAAGTGGGACGTTTTCCGGTAGAACCTCTCGAGCATTTTTTGTGTTTACTTCAACATCCGGATGAATCAACAGGCAGAACAAAGAATCGGGGACAGGTAAAGATATAACCCTCATGGGCTGAGAATGCTGAATTAAGGTAATACCTCCATAGAGTGAAGGGGCAATATTGTCACCATGCGCAGAACCGCAGGCCATTTTTTCGCTGCTCAAACCGATTTGAAAAAGTTCTTCCCGTGTGGCCAAATTGCCAAAGAGGGTGTTGATCGCCAGCAATGCAGCTACTGAACTGGCAGCACTTGAACCCATGCCGCTTCCAATGGGCATCCGTTTTTCCAATTCGATGAAGACGCCTTGCCGGGTGAGCTGGAATTTGTTGAGATACTCTTTCGCAGCAAAACCAGCAGTGTTTTTATCCGGATTATCTGAAATGGTATGGTTATTGAGCACTTTGAGTCTGACCCCCATGAAATCTTTTGTTCGATGGATTTTGACGATATCGTAAAGACTATCGACAGAAAAACCCAAGATATCAAATCCGCATGAAATATTAGCAACTGTAGCCTTACCAAAGGCTTGTACAATCGACATTAATAATCCCACCTTTTGTTCATGGCGGTTGCTATTCGAAAGATGTCTGACATCACACCGCCTGCAGTAACTTCAGCGCCAGCACCTGCTCCTTTGATGACAAGTGGATTGGTATACCGACGTGTATAGATTGCGATAATGTGATCTGTTCCCTGAAGGGAATAAAAGGGATGATCTTGGTTGATCTCCAATAGACTGATTGAGGCTTTTCCGCCTTCGTATTTACCAATGCAACGAATTATTGCGTTTTTTTGAGAAGCCTTTTTGATCCATTGAGCATATCGATTATCCTGCTCTTTAAGAAAGAGATAAAGATCTTCTTGTTTTTCAGCTTGAAAGCAGCGAGTGGGAATTAACCTTTCAATTGCGATATCCTCAATTTCCATGGATACTCCCGATTCCCTAACCAGTAAGAGTATTTTTCTTGCAAAATCTGTTCCTGACAGATCTACTCTGGGATCGGGTTCAGTGTAACCAAGATCTTTTGCTCTCTTAACTGTTTCACTAAAAGGAGCATTCTCATTCATCGAATTAAAAATAAAGCTGATTGTACCGGATAAAATGGCTTCAAATTTTATGATTTCATCGCCGGAATCCCTCAAATTTCTGATTGTGTCGATGATCGGAAGTCCCGCACCGGCATTGGTTTCATAGAGAAAATGCACTTTATATTCAGCGGCTGTTTTTTTCAACCGTTTATAATCTGACATGGGTTTTGTGTTGGCAATCTTGTTGGCTGCCACTATCGATATTCTATTTTTCATAAGTGTCAAATAATGATCGGCAATCTGTTCACTCGCTGTACAATCGATAAAAACCGTGTTGATCAAATTGTTCTCTTCAATAAAAGTCAATAATCTTCGAATGTCAGAAGGAGTATGTGATTGTCCCAATGGTTTTTTCCAGTTTGATAAATCAATCCCATGGGGATGAAAAATCATGTTTTTGGAATCCAACACGGAAATAACTCTTAGTTCAACACCGTTAGATTTTTGAAAGGATTCCCTTGAATACTTTATCTGCTCAATGAGTTCGCTACCAATTAGTCCTTTTCCGGCAATAATCAGATTAAGAATTCGTTTCTGAGTGAAAAAAGCATTGTGAAGGCTGTTCAATGCCCTTTCCTCATCTTCTTTACTGATTACAATAGAAATATTCAATTCTGACGCTCCCTGTGCAATTGCAATGACATTGACGCCGTTTTCTCCAAAGGCATTAAAGATTCTTCCGGCAACACCCGGTGTGTTTTTCATACGATCTCCCACAACTGCAATAATTGAAAGATTTTCCTCCACACCGATTTCATCAATCATTTTAGACATCATTTCTAGTTGAAATGTTTCTTTCAAACTTTTGCAGGCTTTTAAAGTGGCTTTCGGTTCAACGGCAACACAGACAGACTGCTCAGATGAGGCTTGACTGATAAGAATGACGTTGATGTCTTGATCAGCCAAGGTTCTGAAAATTCTAGCCGAAATTCCCCTAACACCAATCATCCCGCTCCCTTTGATATTGATCAAAGAAATGCGATCTATTGAAGTAATACCTTTAGCAAAGTGTTTGAGAGGGGTTGTTTTTGCTGAGCAAATTGTTCCAGCAAAAGAGGGGTCAAATGTATTTTTTATTACAATAGGAACGCCTTTTTCTTTTGCAGGTCTAATTGAATGAGGAAGTAATACTTTTGCCCCAAAATAGGATAGTTCCAACGCCTCGTCATAACTAATCATGGATAAGCTGAAAGCTTCTTTAACCTTATTTGGATCCGCAGACATAAACCCGTTGACATCTGTCCAAATCTGAATTTCATCAGCTTCCAATACAGCGCCTATGTATGTTGCTGTCAAATCCGATCCACCTCTTCCAAGAGTAGTAATGACTCCGTTTTCAGTTCGGCCGGTGAATCCGGGTATGATTGTTACGGATTGATCGATCTTTGAAAAGTGTTCTTTAATAGCCTTTGAGGAGCGTTCAGTGTCTATTTTCGCCTGGCCAAATACTTCATTGGTATAAATCAGATGATAAGAATCACAGAACTCAGCCGGAATGTGCTGGCTGTTGAGAAACAAAACCAATAGACGTGCAGTAATCTTTTCACCGAAACTGACGATTAAATCTCGTGTACGAGGTGAAAATTCCCTTAACAAGTAAACTCCTTCCAGTAATTGTTCCATTTCTCTATGAATTTCATTTATTTGATCCAACAAAAGAGTGTTTTGAGTGATCAAAAGGTCATTAACCGCTTTCTCATGCCGTTTAACAATAGCTTGTGAGAGTTGTCTGAAATCAGAAATGCCTGATGCTGCACTAAGTCCGGCATTGATAAGCGCATCGGTTATTCCTGAAAAAGCAGAACAAACAATGATTTGTGCCTTTTGACTTTGAATGATCCGAGTACATCTGATGATTCCGGTTGCATCTGATATTGAAGTTCCTCCAAATTTCAGTATTTTCATCGTAACACCTACCATTTTTCTTTTGAATTTCACAAATATACCACAAAAGAATACAAACAACAGAAAATCTATTGTTTTTTAATCAAACATTTGCTATAATGTCCCGTTGAAATGAAATGCTTTTTCAATAACATAAAGGCTGAGAATAATGTTTATTTAATTTATGGTAACTTTTCGATTAACCTTGAAAATTTCAGCCGGGATTGGTATAATTGCGTTCGTAAAATAGAAAAAAGGTTAGAAAGGAGGAATCGATTATGGCATGGAGATGCGACGTTTGTGGAAAAGGAACCACAACAGGAAACAGTGTGAGTCATTCGAATATTAAGACCAGAAGAACCTGGAAGCCTAATTTACAGTCTGTCAAAATTTTGGATGAAAATGGTCAGAAAAAGAGAATTAAGGTTTGTGCAAAATGTCTGAAAGCCGGAAAGGTTAAAAGGGCAATTTAAATAAAGCGCGTTTGATCGCGCTTTTTTATTTTTTGGAGTGAATCGATTTGCCACTAAGTTTCTTCGTTCGTGCTTTACTAATCCTCTGTATGGCGATATATTTACAATTTCTACCCTTATTGATTATTTTCAAAACAGCGGCTTTGATTGTTGCCTTCTTCTATTTGTATGAACTTTTTTTCAGTTCGATTATTCTTGATCTATCTGAAAGCGTTCTTTTGTTCAACAATGATTTCTTTTTATTGGACTATTGTAAAATGAAAATAAAATATTTTTGTTGCTTCAACCTTCTTGTGGTAAGATTAAATCATAGGTTTTTTTTGCTATTTGGGGATGTCGAGTTGCTTTATGGCTTGATGATAAAATATAAAAAACAATATACAACTGGAGGTGTCAAGAATTGGTGAGCCAAAAGAAACACTATCTTGTCAAGATTAACTATGACCTTTGCAAATCATGCGGGATTTGCTATACCGTATGTCCCACTCAGTCGATAAGAAAAGGAAAGGGGAATGCACCTGTAGTCGCTGATGAAAAAGCTTGTATCGGGTGCAGACAATGTGAACGCTTGTGTCCTGATTTTGCAATAGACATCATTGAAAAGGAAGGAGAAGAGGGTAATGAATAAAGTAGGGGATTATGTTCTCATGCAGGGAGATAAAGCCTGTGCTTTAGGAGCAATAAAGGCGGGTTGTCGATTCTTCGGAGGCTATCCCATCACTCCGGCTACTGAAATAGCTGAAACAATGGCTGAAGAACTTCCGAAAGTTGGTGGAAAGTTCATCCAAATGGAAGATGAAATAGCCAGTGCCTGTTCAATAATCGGCGCTTCTCTTTCTGGTACTAAATCCATGACAGCTACCAGCGGCCCTGGGTTTTCTTTAATGCAGGAAGCCATAGGCTATGCAGCTATGACTGAAACCCCTTGCGTATTTGTAAATGTTATGCGTGGCGGTCCAAGTACTGGAATGCCCACAAGAATCTCTCAAGGAGATATTATGCAAGCCAAGTGGGGGACTCACGGAGATCATCCGATTATTGCATTATATCCCAGCACTGTAAAAGAGACCTACGTTTTGATAATCAAGGCTTTTTTCCTGGCTGAAAGATTTAGAACCCCGGTTATTTTCCTAATGGATGAAACTCTGGGGCATATGCGAGAAAGCTTTGAAATTCCTGAAATTGACTCAAAATATATCTTACCCCGTTTATCAGGAGAAGAGTTGGAAGACGAAGAGATTTATCATCCTTTTGAGAGCGTCAATGATACGACAACACCCCTTATGAGCATGGGAAAGAGCAGATTCCATGTCTCAGGATTGGTTCATGATGAAACCGGGTTTCCCATGGGAAGTTCCAACATGGCTGACAAACTCCTTAGGCAATTGGATAAGAAAATTCGAATGCACCGTGACGAAATCACCGCTTATGAAGAATATATGACTGAAGATGCTGAAATATTGATCATAGCCTATGGAACAGCTGCGAGAGCGGCAAAGCGTGCTGTAAAACTTGCAAGAGTAGATGGCATGAAGATTGGCTTATTTAGACCGATTACCATATGGCCATTTCCCAATACAAGACTTGTTAAATTACTTCAGAATGTCGACGCTGTTTTAGTGGCAGAGTTAAATTTAGGCCAAATATTCCAGGAAGTATCCAGGTTGAATAAACAGCAAAAACTTCTCAGACTTCTAAGTCGTGTAGATGGGAGTCTTATTCCTCCAGAACAAATGCTGGAAGCCATTACGGAGATGAGAATTGAATTAGATGAGTATTGATTGACTTATCATTTTAAAAGGCAGGTGTATCGTTGTGGCCAGTAGAATAGAAATTAAAACTGATGCTAATAACCTGAATGCATTTTTGATTTTCAGACCCATCGAGGGGTATGATAAACCGATTTCAGCAGATGAGGTTGATCAGGTATTAACCATCTGGAAGGTTAAACATGGCATTGATCAATCCGCTGTTGAGCGATTTATCCAATTGAATACACCTGATATTCCCGTTCCGTTTGCAAAAGGTGTTCCGCCTAAAGAATCTCATGATGCTGAAATTATTTATAATTTTGATTTTGAAAAACTGAAAACCTATTCAACCGGAAAAGTTGATAAACTTCATAAAAGCATTTATAAAGATTTCATTGTGAAAAAAGGCCTTCTCATTGCAAAAAGAATTCCTCCTCAAGAAGGTGAATCTGGTATTGATGTTTTCGGAAAAGAGATCCTACCAAAAAAGCCCAAAGATACCACTCTGAAAAAACTGCAGGGTGAGAATACCGTTGTCGATCCCACTGATACAAAATTAGTTGCATTAAAAGAGGGAATATTACGATTTGAAAAAGATAAAGTGCATGTAGATCAGATTCTCATTATTTCTGGAGAGCTGGATGCCGGGGTCGGAAATATTGATTTCGAAGGAACCGTTATCATAGAAGGAACAGTCAAGCCGGGCTTTATTGTTAAAGCCAGAGAAGATATCAAAGTCAACGATATTGTAGAAGCGGCAACTTTGGTCGCTGGTCGGGACATTGAAATACAAGCCGGTATTAAGGGTAGAGGGAAAGCCTTTTTATCGGCTGGTAGAGATATTAAAGTAAGGTTCGCTGAAAATGCGGAATTTGAAGCCGGTAGAGATATTATCATTGATTCTGCATCGGTTAATTCCACTTTAAAAGCCAAAAACAGTTTAAGAATCGAAGGTCATCCGGGTGAATTGGTTGGGGGTTTTGCTTCAGCCGGTCATGAGCTGGTTGCCAATCAGATTGGCTCAAACATGAATCTTAAAACAAGCGTTGAAGTTGGAATAGACCCGTCTCAACGAGAAAAGATCATGTTGTTGCAGTCGCAAATTAAAGTAGATGAAGAAAACGTTCAAAAACTACAATTGATTGCAAAAAAGCTGAAAAGTCTAAGAGAACAGTTAAAAGACCAATTCCCTAAAGATAAACTGGATATGCTATTGAAAAGCATACAAACCATCAACAATTTGAATGTGGAAATTCCTAAATTGAAGTTAGAATTGGCAGAAACCGAAAAGAAAATCGAACTAATGGTTTCGGGTGCAAAGATTATTGCAAAACAGATCCTGTATGCCGGGACCGAGATTACCATAAGGGATAGAAAGTTTTATGCCAACAGAGACTATGAAAAAGCCATTCTTGTGCTGGAAGGCGGCGAAATCAGAATCGGGGGGTACAGTCAGTAAAAATAGCGAAATAATATGATATAATACCATTCGTTTGGTAGGAGGCGTGTCCGAATTGGCTAAGGAGCCGGTCTCGAAAATCGGTGGGTATATTACCTATGTGGGTTCGAATCCCGCCGCCTCCGCCATTTTGTTGCAAAAATATTTTTTTAAGAAGAAGAGGTGAAACAAATGGATTTTTTATTTAGGGCATTTGGCGTTCCGGATGCCACATCTGCTCCGCAGACTACTGAAAGTGCGGCAAATAATACAGGGGCTGCAGGTGGTGGTGCCCTCGGTATGATTATCTGGATAGTCATATTATTCGCCATGTTTTATTTTTTAATCATTATGCCACAAAGAAAAAAAGACAAAGAGTTTAAAACCATGATGGGGAAGTTGAAAGTTGGCGACAAGATCGTCACCATCGGTGGAATCATTGGTAAAGTTGTTGCGATGGAAGAAACAACATTAGAAATCAAAACAGGCGATACAAAAATGGAGATATCCAGAAAATCAATTTCTGCAATATTAGGCAAATCAAACAAAGATCCGAATCAAGCAGTAGAAAGATAAAAGTACTCATATTAATTGATTAGAAAGAAAGTGAGGGGAACATTTTGAGAGCAGATAGAATCAGACTTATTTTCGTGATTGTGATCTTATTAGCCGCTTTTATAGGTTTGTTCTGGCCTACGTCGGGTAAAGAGTATACATCTTTTTTCGATAGAATATTCGGGAATATCAGACTGGGATTAGATATTAAAGGTGGTTCAAGGCTAGAATACGCAATCAAACTCAGTGAAGACTCTGATAAATCGAAATCAGAAGTTGCCGATCAAGTGGTTGTAGTTGTCAGACAAAGGTTGGACAGTGCTAATTATACCGAAGCGACTGTCCAAAAGGTAGTCAGTGGGGATGATATCCGGTTAAGAGTAGAGATTCCCGGTGTAGACGATCCTTCCGTTGCTGGAAATTTGGTTGGGAAAAAAGGAAAACTCTATTTTGGTGAAATTCTTGATTCGCAGGAATCAGTAACAAAACCCACGAAAGAACTTTTTGCCAATAAAGATGCCGAGTGGTTAAAATATAAAGAGTCTGTTAACGGCACAACCCTTTGGTATTTGGTTAGGGAATATGTACAAATAGGTGCTCAAAAGTACTATCTTGACGGCTCCGCTGTAAGAAACGCCTCTGCTGCAGCTGATACTCAAAAAGGCGGTTTCATGATTCAACTGACTTTTGACAGCGAAGGCGCCGATGCGTTTGGCAGGATTACTTCTAACTTTGTTGGAGAACAGCTTCCTATTGTATTGGACGATATTGTGCTGGTTGCGCCGGTTGTTCAAGTGGCGATTCAAAACGGACAGGCTGAAATATCAGGCAGATTTACCGCACAGGAAGCAATGGAACTTGCTGCATTAATCAAGAGTGGAAATTTACCTGCAGAGCTTGAACAGTTGCAGGAAAGAACCCTTGGACCCACCTTGGGAAAAGATATCATCAGAGCCAGTTTGATTGCGGGTTTGTTTGGTTTGGGCATCGTGTTAGTTTATATGATCATTTTCTACGGTCTGTTTGGCATTGTTGCAGATCTTGCACTGCTTTACAACTCTATTCTACTTTTTGGAGTCATGGCTGGGGGAAACTTCATTTTAACATTACCGGGTATTGCCGGTATCATCTTGACCATTGGTACAACTGTGGATGGAAATATCATCGTACTCGAAAGGATCAAAGAGGAGATGAAGATGGGGAAAACGCCGTTAAACGCAATTGCCGGAGGTTATTCCAAGTCTTTCTCTACGATTCTTGATGCCAATATCACCACGATTCTTGCCGCTATTGTTCTTTACTATCTTGGAACCGGAACAATCAAAGGTTTTGCCACTACGTTGATTATTGGTATTCTCGGCAGTATGTTTACGACTTTGGTTGTATCAAGAGTTTTACTCGATGCAATGTCCGGCTCTATTGACAACAAATGGCATAAACCCCAAGTTGAGGCAGGTGATCGTGTATGAGAAGAGAGTTGGATTTTACAAGTAAAAGAAAGATGTTCCTGATTATTTCAGTTGTTCTTATCATTGTTTCGGTTATTTCCATGGTCACAAAAGGGTTTAACTTTGGAGTGGATTTTGCAGGTGGAACGGACTTTGTTTTCTCTTCAAAACAGGAATTATCTGTAGCTGAACTGAGAGATAAATTGGTGTCGGCTGATGGGGTTTTTGAAAATGCCAGAATCTCTAAAATGGGCGATTTAAAACTCGAAGGAGATCAAGCAGTGTCGAGCTTTTCAGTTATCGTACAGGGAGAGGATATCTTTAATGCGGCTCAGAGAGAAGAACTGAAAGCCGCCTTGCCCGAATTGAAGATTGAATCGTTCAATACAGTCAGCGGATTTGCTGCGGAAGAGTTAAAGGAAAAATCAATGTGGATAGCCATTATTGCTTTGGCAATTATCCTCATTTATATTACCGTTCGATTTAAATTCTCATTCGGATTAGGTGCCATAATCGCTTTAGCACATGATGCCATTATCACATTGGGCCTTTATTCCATTTTTTCCATTCCGTTTGATGTGTCCGTAGTGGCCGCCATATTAACCTTGTTGGGTTATTCTTTAAACGATACAATAGTGGTCTACGACAGAATAAGGGAAAATATGAAGCGATTCAGAAAAGACAGTATGGAAAAAACCATCAACTCAAGTATTAACCAGGTATTAAGTCGAACAATCAATACCTCATTAACCACATTCATCGTTGTTTTTACCATGTTGATATTTGGCGGCGCAGGATTACAGCCGTTTGCATTTGGTATGACCGTGGGTGTTGTAGTAGGAACTTATTCTTCAATCTACATAGCCAGTCCCATTTTGATTGGAATGTTTGATAAAAGTAAAAAATAAATTAATCGATTTAAATGCGTTTTCAGGCTTCTCGATTTGAGAGGCCTTTTTTTTTGGAGGTGTATACATGTACAAGGCAAGAAACAAGGATATCCCAAGAATCATGGATTTTGTTTCTTCTGAACCTGAAATGAACCTGTTCACCATAGGCGATATTGAAGCATTTGGATTAGAAAGTGATAAATGCCAAGTATTTTTATACGAGGAAAAAGAAAGAATAAAGTCAACGATTTTACTTTATCATTCCTATATGACCTTGTATTTTAATGAGTTTGGCTTTGATTTGACTCCAGTTGCTGAAAAAATCAATCAACTGATAAAAAATGGCGCAACGGTATTATCTGGAAAAATGGAGGTTATGGATGCCATTCAAGGTCATTTAAACGGAAAGATCAAATCGGTTTCTCGTGATTATTTTGCTAAATGTGAGCATCTGAATAAATTGGATATGGTTTCATATGATAAGGTTCAATATGCTGGCGTTGATCATGCTCAAGAGATTGTCGAATTGTTTGATTCCATCCCTGAATTTAAGGGGAACACGCCTGTTGATGTGATGAAGCAGGCTCTTTTGGACGGCAGCAGAAAAACAACGATTGTCAAAATCAAGAATAAAATATGCTCAACAGCCTCTTTGACTGCTGAAACCAAAAACTCAGGAATGATCATCGGTGTTGCCACCCATCCGAAAGGGGACCATCGAAGAAAAGGTTTTGCGAGTGCATGCGTTTCCAAACTGGTTGATGATTTGAACAAAAGTGGTAAAACAGCATGCCTTTTCTATGACAATCCCGAAGCCGGTTCAATATACAAAAAGATCGGATTCAAGGATATTGGATTTTGGGTAATGGTGAGGTTTGAATAAAAGGAACCACTTGGATCAAGTGGTTCCTTTTGTTTATTATTTAATGAGGATCAATTTGATTTAATAAATCTTGAAGATAAGGCTGTCAGAGAATTCCACGCCATATCGATCGGTGTATTTGACTATAATTTTATGCATTCCCTCTTCCAATTCACTCGGCAAAGGAGCCATGAAAAGATGTTCACATAATTTCGGAGAACTATAGGTGAGGGCATCTCGATACACTTGTGAGGTATACGGATCGTAAACAGCCTTTTTCTTCATTAGCGCAAACTCAGAATTGTCTATGCTGAAATAGATTTCACTATCATAGCCTGCATTAAAGACATTGGCGTAGATATCAGTGTATTTTACCATCTTTTTTTTGACATTTCCCCTGGGAGAAGAGATTCGCACCTGATACGTTGCATCCATATTTGCGGATTGATACAGATGGGTGTACTCGCTGCCCTTAAAATCCAACAAATTATATCCGTTTGGTACACCGTCACCCTGTAATGCGTATGGAATGCCTCTTTCATCAAAAGGTCCACCCCACCAGCATCCGCAAGCAGCTCCTCCGATAATAATATGAATGGGCTTCGTGCCTTGCCAGCCATCTTCTTCAGATAAAAAGACATTTTCCAGTGTGTGAGTATGACCCGCCAGAATAAGAATCTTTTCCCGGCCATTCAATACTTGAAATAATTCTGCCCTGTCTCTGACGTGATCTTTACCGGGGTTATCCACATTGGAATAAAGGGGGATGTGCATGGAGATGACGATCAGATGATCTTCGGGTACAAAAGAAAGATCATTCTCAAGCCATTTTAATTGAGTCTCACCAATATTTCCAAAATAGGAATTATTGCCCGTGTACTCCACAGTATCTAGAACAACAAAATGAACTTCACCATAATTAAAGGAATAGTAAGAGGGGCCAAAATGACTGATATAGGTATCCAAGCTGTGTTTGTCTGATTCCGCAGCAAAATTAAGATCATGATTTCCAGGGACGTGATACAATGGGATCGCCGAATGTTCACACACTTCCAGGTAATAGGGGAAAAGTGAAATATCATTATCCATGATATCCCCCAAGATAATGGCGAATTCCTTAGTTGAATTGACCAAATCACAATAGATATCATCTCGCAGATAATCTATCTGTTCAGCGGTTTTAGTCTGTGGATCACCGATAGCTAAAATCTCAAAGTTT
>Ga0116162_10001328_pt1 | contig 16259 bp, 14 predicted proteins | sample AD_UKC105_MetaG_FD_89875 | JGI IMG/M metagenome (GOLD analysis project Ga0116162, IMG submission 89875) | Active sludge microbial communities of municipal wastewater-treating anaerobic digesters from Hong Kong - AD_UKC105_MetaG | ecosystem: Engineered > Bioreactor > Anaerobic > Digestate... | reverse complement strand
TATCTGCTCCGCATTGAATCATCTGACCGCGAATTGTATTACAGGATACACCCCTCAGATAAAAAACACAGTTTTGAAAGGCGTTTGCAGGCGTTATACGATCTCAGGGATACCGGTTACCAGGTAGGTACCGGCGTGATGATCGGCCTTCCCTTTCAAACACCTGATCATCTTGCCGGTGATCTTCTTTTTATGAAAGCGATCGATATTGATATGTGCGGCATGGGTCCGTACATTGAACATGCCGATACCCCGCTGTGGGCCTACCGGGATCAGTTACTGCCCCTGGAAGCCCGCTTTGACCTTGCACTGAAGATGATTGCTGTGTTGCGGCTGATGATGAAGAACATCAATATCGCATCGGCAACCGCTTTACAGGCCATTGATCCCATTGGCAGGGAAAAAGCCCTGAAGATAGGAGCCAATATCATCATGCCGAATATCACTCCCGGTGTTTATCGCGACGATTATAAACTTTATGAGAATAAACCCTGTACCGATGAGGAGGCTGCCGATTGCAAAAATTGTCTCGAAGCAAGAATTCATATGTCAGGGAATAAAATCGGATATGATCAGTGGGGAGATTCAATTCATTTTAGGGAAAGAAACTGAACCGGTCCATTGTCCTTACACTGACTGCCCCGGTCCTGGTCAGCCGCTTGAGATACAATGCCTTATGGCAATCTGCAAAAGCTAAAGCGATAAAAGTCCGGATTTAATTTGTCAGCTTATGATGAACCGGCATTTTTTGCCTGTAAAAATTTAAATTTGCACAAATAACTTATAGCAATGAAGCAATACCATGATCTGCTCCGGCATGTAATGGAAAACGGTATCCGCAAAGATGACCGCACCGGGACAGGTACGATCAGTGTTTTTGGTTACCAGATGCGGTTCAATCTTGAAGAGGGTTTCCCTGTTCTGACTACCAAAAAACTGCACCTGAGGTCGATTATCTATGAGTTGCTGTGGTTTTTGAAAGGAGATACCAACATCAGGTATCTGCATGACAATAAGGTTTCCATCTGGGATGAGTGGGCCGATGAAAACGGCGACCTCGGCCCGGTATACGGGCGGCAGTGGCGTTCATGGGCTACCGCTGATGGCAGAACGATCGATCAGATCAGCGAAGTGCTGAAACTGATCAGGGAAAAACCGGATTCGCGCCGGATGATGGTGAGTGCCTGGAATCCCGGAGAAGTGGAACAGATGGCGTTGCCTCCCTGCCATGTGTTGTTTCAGTTTTATGTTGCCAATGGAAAACTCTCGTGTCAGCTTTATCAGCGCAGCGCGGATATCTTCCTCGGTGTGCCTTTCAATATAGCCTCCTATGCATTGCTTACAATGATGATGGCTCAGGTTACCGGGCTGAAGCCGGGGGAGTTTATTCATACTTTCGGTGATGCGCATATTTATCTTAATCACACCGATCAGGTTGCCTTGCAGCTGAGCCGTGACTTAAGGCCGCTCCCCCGTATGATTATCAACCCCGAAGTGAAAGATATTTTTAATTTCAGGTTTGAGGATTTTTCCCTTGTTGATTATAATCCGCATCCCCATATCAAGGCTCCGGTGGCTGTCTGATGCAGCACCGGATGATTATTCAACTGATTATGCATAGCCTGCACTGAAGTGTATGAAAACCATCTCAATCATAGTCGCCATTGCCGACAACCTTGCCATCGGAAAAGATAACCGCCTGCTCTGGCATATCCCCGAAGACCTGAAGCGTTTCAAGGCCCTTACTACCGGTCACACCATCGTAATGGGTAAACGCACATTCGAATCATTGCCATTGCGCCCCCTCCCTAACCGCAGGAGCGTTGTGATAACGGATGAGCCGGGAGAGCGGATTCCGGGTTGCGTGATGGCATATTCCATTGATGATGCCATTGAGAAAATGGAAGACGGCCGTGAGAATTTCATCATCGGCGGTGGCATGGTTTACAGGCAGTTTATGCCCCTTGCCCATAAACTTTACCTCACCCTTGTGCACAAGGAGTTTGATGCGGATACTTTCTATCCGGAAATAAACTTCGACGAATGGGTTGAAGTGGAACGAATTGATACAGATGCCACGGAAACACTGGGATTTAGTTACTCATACGTGACCTACGAGCGGAAGCCGGTTTAAATCAGGGTTGATCCTGATTCAGGGTGAATTCCTGCAACCTTCCGTTGACAGCGGCAAAAATGCCCAGTCCTCCATCAATATTTGTAAAAACAGGTGAAGGCTCTGAGAAAGGATTGTCGCCCTGGAATGACATCACCGAATGGTGATAATTGTAATAATCTTCATCGGTAACCGAAGACCAAATCAGCAACCTGTTATCCGGGTTGTTCCCTTTGTATATTTCTGATGTTCTGAAATTGAAAAAGGCGCCCTCACGGTTCTTGTCCGAGAAAACGCTTTCGCCCCTGCTGAGGCCGGATTCACTGAAAAAATCATCTCCGTAGTATTCATCGCTGAAATAAGTCCCTGGTATAACCCTGTAAAAATGCCCGTTTCCAGGGATATCCTTAAACCTGAAACTAACCATGGCGGACTGCTCTCCAAAATTTTCGACATATTCAGTCGCCGTAATCTCAATGTCAGGCGGGGTACCGGCAGGAACGGTGCAGCTGGCTTCTGCCGAATATCCTCCGGGGGCTTTGATGTCGAGATAATAGGTTTGCGAAGCCTGTACCGGCATGCTTTCAGAAGCAATCCGGTAAGACCTTGTTTCAGCATTGTAGGGTAACTGCAGCCAATCAACTCCGTTTGAAATCCTGACAGTCGCATCCGGAATTACCGGGAATGATTCTTCCCAGGAGTGCTGTGGCGTAAGGCTGTACAATGCCCGGCTTTTGTAAACCTTCACAGTGATGAATTCATCCTGTGGAGAAATTACCGAAAAGACGACAATTTTTGGATCTGATTCAGGCACATCCACTTCTGAGATCATATCTTCACAGGCAGTTATGTGAAGGGAGGCCACAGTGATGAGTATCAGTCTTATTATATTGATTTTCATTTCTTTCAGAATTTGACGTTAAAGGAAACAGATGGAATCAGCGGGAAAATCGAGACCTGCTTGAGTTTGCTGATGGTTCCGGACTCATTGTATTCATTTTCGATAAAATAGAAAAAGGGATTTTTCCTGTTATAGGCATTGTATATGCCAAGTTCCCAGGTCCTCTTGTATCTTGGCTTTGTTTTGTGGAACTGAATTGCAAGGTCGAGGCGGTGATAAGCCTTCATCCTGTATGAATTTACCTCCCCATAATCAGTGAGGGTATTGTAATACTCGTAGAAATAAGGATTTTCATCTCCCAGCAGTTCAACAAACGGATTGTGGGTAATTCCCGGATATTCTCCCAACGGCAGGGTAATGGCGTTGCCGGTTCCGTAGACCCAGGTTCCCGACAGGGTGATATTCTCCTTCAGGTCATAGATCAGTACCAGCGAAAGGTCATGCCGGCGATCGTACCTGGCCCAGAAATATTCACCGAAATTGATTTCATCGAACCTGAGCCGGGTCCATGAAAGGGTATAGCCTATCCAGCCGCTCAGTTTGCCGGTTTTTCGCTGTATGAGCAGTTCTGCACCGTACGACTGGCCTTCTCCGGCCGTAACATTGTCCTGCCACGTGAAATTCTGAGCTTCGGCAGGGTCATCCAGCAGCAGAAAACTCGCACCGGGCTTGTATCCCAATATATTCCTGCTCCATTTGTAATAGCCCTCAACGGTCACGGTGAGATTGTTCCGGATCATGTCTTTAGCCAGTCCGCCCGAAATTTGTCTTGAATTCTGAGGTTTTACCCTGTCGGTAGAAGGTACCCAAAGGTCAGTTGGAAGCCCGATGCCGGTATTGCTGAGCAAATGGATGTATTGATTCATTTCGGCATAGGCGGTTTTAACCGAGAGCCCTTCTTTGATCAGATAATTGGCGGAAAAACGCGGTTCCGGAGAAATGTAATGCTTTCCGTTGGCGGTAAAATGACTTAAGCGCATTCCGGCATTTGCCTGAAACCGGTTGTTGATGTTAAAATGATTTTCGATATATACGCCTGACTCGAGGGAATTGTACCTGGTTTTCTGTTTGTAATCAAGCAGCGTCTGGCTGTCTTTTTCAACGATGGCTGAAGGGGTGAACAAATGGGTGGTTGATTGTAATCCGGCCCTGAGCATGTACGATGTTGAAACATGAAATTCAAAATCGTGCCGGAAGGCAATGTCGCGAATGCCGGAGTTGTATTCAAGTGAATAAGTACCTGAATTGTCTTTTTCTTCATTGAAAATCGTGAGGTTGTAACGGCTGAAGATCAGGGAAGTGTTTGTAAATATCCGGTCGGAGAACAGATGGTTCCAGCGCAGGGTGCCGGTAGCGTTTTGCCAGTACAATCCACCTTTGTCTTTGTAATTGTTGTTGTCATAACTGTATCTGTCCACAAACTGGAATTTGTCCCTTCCGAAGTAACCCGACAGGTACAGCTTGTTTTTCGGGCCGAAGTCATAATTCAGTTTTGCATTCAGATCATAAAAGTAATACCCTCCCTGGCTTCCGGATGGCATGAACGGTCTGGTAATTACATCCACATAAGTTCTGCGGGCAGATATCAGAAAAGAAGAGGTGTCTTTTTTAAGTGGCCCTTCCAGCACCAGCCTTGAGGAGATCAGGCCTATGCCCGCCTCACCTGAAAATTTTTGCTTGTTGCCATCCTTCATGGTCATTTCAACCACAGAAGAGAGTCTTCCGCCGTAACGGGCGGGAAACCCGCCCTTGGTGAGCTCCACGCTTTTGAGTGCATCACCGTTGAATATGGAGAAAAATCCGAAAAGGTGGCTGGCATTATATACCGGCGCATCATCCAGAATAATAAGATTCTGATCGGGGCCGCCTCCGCGCACATAAAGTCCGCTGCTTCCTTCGGAGCCCTTCTGCACTCCGGGCATCAGCTGAAGCGCTTTGAAAACGTCTTTTTCGCCCAGCAGGGCAGGGATATCCCGGATTTGTTGTACAGGCAGCGTAATCATGCTGATGCGGTTGCTCTCACTGACCCTTTCCGCTTTTTCTGCCGTGATGATGACCTCGCTGAGGTTAAGGCTGGGATCCAGCTCTACATCGATCATCAGGTTTGAATTCAGGTTAACTTCCCTGGTTTCATGCTTGTAGCCAACATATGAATAGCTGATAAGGTATTTGCCGGCCGGCATGGTTACAGAGTAGAAACCGTAATTATTCGTAACCGTACCGCTACGGATTTCAGGGATATAAATATTTACACCCGGCAGCAATTCCCTGCTGGCCTTCTCACGGACATAACCGCTTACGGAATATTTTTGCTGGGCATAAAGGGGGCGCTCCTGCAACACAAAGAGCAGAAGGGATAATAGTATTATCTTTTGCATACAAGGAGAGTGGATGAATTTATGGAGTGCTTGTTAGATCATAAATCAGGCCAGTACCAGCAAATCAGGTCTTCTGCTTTTTCTTTTTTGCTGCCGGGAATAATACATTGTTCAGTATCAGGCGATACCCGGGCGAGTTGGGGTACATGTTCAGATCAGTTGGTGGATCGCCCACAAGATGCTGGTAGTCTTCAGGGTCATGCCCGCCGTAGAAAGTCCAGGTCCCTTTGCCATAAGTCCCGTGGATATATCTGGCTTCATTGGCCGCCTTGTTTTCTCCCATCAGAATGACGTTAGGCTTGACAAAATTCTTGTTGAAGGCCGTGGTTTGTCCCATAAATCCCTTGATCACCCTCTCATGATTCTGGGTGAGCATCGATGGAACGGGATCCCATTTTGCCGAGAAGTCAAATAAGGTAAAGAAATCGTTGGCCAAAGTAACTTTTCTTGTTGTTGTCACATCAATATTTGATATCTCATATTCATAGGGATTCATTACCAGGCTGAAATCGGTGAATGCGAAGCAGTTATGATATTCAAGGTGATCATTCGCGTGCGGATCTGCGGGATCGCCATCGAACATCACATCACAGATATCCAGGTTTTCAGCGGCCAGGGCAACGTCGTAACTGTCAGGAGCTGAACACATTGCGAAAAGATAGCCTCCTCCCGCGGTAAATTCCCTGATTTTTTGGGCAACGGCCCGCTTAAGATGTGATGCTTTGCTGAATCCCAGCCTGGCAGCGCTGGCTTCGGTTTTGCTGACATCTTCCTGATACCAGGGCGCGTTACGGTAAGCAGCCCAGAATTTTCCGTACTGTCCGGTGAAATCTTCGTGATGCAGGTGCAGCCAGTCGTACAACGGCAAAACCCCGGCAATCACTTCGTCGTCGTAAACAATATCATAAGGAATCTCGGCATAGGTCAGTGCCAGGGTAACGGCATCGTCCCAGGGAAGCTTGTTTTTTGGAGTATAAACGGCTATTTTAGGCGCTTTCTGCAGCCGCATTTCATCCATGTTAACGGCCGGATCGCTGATTTCAGCCAGAATGGCATCAGCCTGTACATCAGCGATTACCTGAAAAGACACCCCCCTTATCAGACATTCCGCCTCAAGTGATGGATGATGACGGAACATAAAACTGCCCCCCCTGTAATTCAGCAGCCAGCTGACTTCAACATCCTGCTGCAGCGTCCAGTAAGCAATGCCGTATGCTTTCAGATGATTCTTCTGAACTTTGTCCATCGGAATTAGCAGATAAGCTGCCTGAACCGTCAAACTCAGGGACAGCATGATGATAATCGGCAATAGAATTTTTTTCATCTGTTCAGCAATGAATATTTCTGCTTGTTAAACGCAGCAAGGGCAGGTTTTGTTATCCGGCTGCTGAATTTGTATGAAGGATGCAGAAGTGGTAATAATGACTGACATTTTAATACGGAGGTTCATGGTCCTCATCCATATCATTCATTTTGGATTGAACGGTCAGCGTGTTGATGCCATTTTCGAATTTGCCGTTTGGCGCAAGCGCTCCTGAGATGTCGAAGTCGCCGGGTTCCGGGTCGGTAAACTTTGCATATTTGCTTATAAACCTCAGTGGCACATCTTTCAGTGCTCCGTTACGGTGCTTGGCAATGCTGATTTCAGCATGGCCCACCAGACTGGCACCGCCTTCATCCACACTTTGATTGTAATATTCAGGCCTGTAAATAAATACAACCATATCCGCATCCTGCTCAATAGCCCCTGATTCACGAAGATCGGACAACAGCGGCTTTTTGTTGGGCCTTTGTTCAACTGAACGGTTTAGCTGAGAAAGCGCAATAACAGGAATATTAAGTTCTTTGGCCAGGCTCTTCAATGACCTGGAGATCGTGCTGATCTCCTGTTCACGGTTACCACTGCTGCGGTCGATACCGGCAGACATGAGTTGTATGTAGTCGATGACTACCATTTGTATATCATGCTGGGCTTTCAGCCTGCGGCACTTCGCCCGGAGTTCAAAAACCGACAGTGAAGGGGTGTCATCTATGTAAAGCGGTGCATCAATCAGTGTGCTGATTTTAGCATTTAATTGTTCCCATTCATAGTTTTCGAGATTGCCTTTTCTCAGTTTATCTCCCGGTAATTGCGCTTCGGCGGAGATAAGCCTGGTTACCAGCTGAACCGACGACATTTCAAGGGAGAAAACTGCTACCGCTTTTTTGAATTCCACTGCAACATTGCGGGCCATGGTAAGTACAAATGCAGTCTTACCCATACCTGGACGGGCAGCAACAATGATCAGGTCCGAAGGTTGCCATCCGGCAGTAACCCGGTCAAGTTCGGTGAATCCCGATGGTACTCCGCTGAATTGTCCGGTCTGGTTCTTGGCGGCTTCAATGCGCTTTACGGCATCACGTACCAGCGATTGCATATCGAGATAATTACGTCTCATGTTGGTTTCTCCGACACTGAACAACTGATTCTCAGCCTTGTCCAATAGCTGGAAAACGTCCGTAGTGTCTTCATAGGCATCGTGGATGATCTCGGAAGAGATCCTGATCAGCTCGCGTTGAATGAATTTCTGCAGAATAATGCGTGCGTGAAATTCCGTGTTTGAGGCGGAAGCTACACGGTTTGTAAGCTGGGCAATATAAAATGGCCCTCCTGCAGTTTCAAGCTCACCGGTAAATTTCAGTTCATTGGTGACAGTAAGTATGTCAATAGGCTCTCCTTTGGCAAAAAGCCGGGTGATGGCCATGAAAATAATCTGATGCGCCTCTTTGTAAAATGCATCCGGCCTGATTACGTCAATAATGGAGGCAAGGGCATCTTTCTCAAGCATAATGGCGCCAAGAACCGCCTCTTCAAGATCAGTTGCCTGTGGCGGAACCTTGCCATGTTCAAAGATTTCGTTTAGCGCTTTGGGCTTGTATTGCTTTTTTTTTCTGGTGTCACCCACCATTTTGTCGTTCTCTTCCATAATCCAAAATTATGAAATACTGTTCAGCCTGCAGACCCCTTTGTATGATTTAGTTATTAACAAAGAAGTAAATTATTTAAGTAAAAGAGAATCAAGTATCTACGCTTGAATGTCAAATTGTAGCCGGCCGGAAAAACAGCAATCATCGCTAAAAAATATATTGATATATTTGCCTGTATTAATCGATGTGAAATGGTGCTCAGGATAATCAGATTACTTCTTATAATTTATGTGATAGTCCCTTTCTCAATTACAAGCGGGCAAAATCCGGCAAGGATCAGCGGGAAGCTCAAAGGGGAAGGAATTGCAGGTATTGCGTTAAGCATGACCAACCCTCTGGTGATGGCCTCGGCGCCGGTTTCTGCAAACACCGCTGCTGACGGAGCATTCTACTTTGATTTACAGGTAAAGGAGCTGACCTTGTTTAAACTTGCAATTACGGCTGACAATTACATTTTTGTATTTGTCAGGCCTGAAGACCAGATTGGTCTCGAACTGAACAGGGAAAGGCTGGGAAAACACCCTGTTGTGGAAGGTTCCCAGGATACCAGGGTTCTTTATGAGATGGCTGAAAAATCAGCCACCTATGAAAGGAAGATGGATAGCCTTACCAGGCTTTATACAGCTTCTCAGGGGCGTCAGGATTTTGCCGAAGTATTGCCTGTAATTGAACAGGAATATAATAAGTTGGAGCAGGGCAGGCGTGAAGAGTTGCGCAATCTGTTGCTGGCAAATGCAGGCTCGGCGGCTGCGTTGCTGCTTATTGAGAAACTGGATATAACCGCTGATTTCGATGTTTATGACAGTGTAGCCTCGGCCGCAAGCAGAAATAATCCGTCGTTCAAACCTGCCGCTGACCTGAAGCAAAAAGTTGCCCTTGAACGGAAACTGGCAGTGGGAAATCCCGCCCCTGAAATATCTCTGCCCGGGCCTGATGGCGGGGAAATTACACTTTCATCCCTCCGGGGAAAGGTCGTTCTGATCGATTTCTGGGCATCCTGGTGCGGACCCTGCCGGAGGGAAAACCCGGAGGTTGTCAGAATATATAACCGGTTCAGAGATAAAGGATTTGAAGTGTTTGGCGTTTCGCTCGACAGGGACAGGGATGCATGGCTGAACGCGATTGCGAAAGACGGCCTCGTCTGGACCCAGGTGAGTGATCTGAAGTACTGGCAGAGTCAGGCTGCTCTGCTTTATGGGGTTAAATCGATCCCCCACACCGTGTTGATTGATCAGGAAGGAAAAATTATCATGCGCCGCCTTCGCGGAAAAGCGCTCGAGCGCAAACTGGAGGAGATTTTCGGCAATTAGTTGATGCCGGGTGATCAGGAAACTTCTGCGCTTGCAGGCTCAGGTTTCATTGTTGATGATACTTTTAAGAAAATAATAAACTGAGCGGCATGAAGTCATCTCTGCATATAATGCATCGCTAAGCTCCCTGAGTGTTTGCGCCTTGTTCTCCGCTTTTGCTTCCATATATTTCACTCCGGCCATTACCTGTGAAATATTTATCTGGTCCGGGCCGGTTAGATTCAGAAATGCTGCAATATTGCTGATCCCGGCATCGGGTACAAGCCCGGGGCGGTAAAAATATCCGGATAAAAAAATCTCTTCCAGGTCAGTGAAGATATATTTCTCCGTCAGATCCGGATAATGCTGGCTGAGCGCTTCACCAACCCATTTACCGCCGGCATGTACAATCATGCCACTTTCAGAAGCCAGTTGTCCGAGCTTATTTCTTATCTGAATAACAGGATTTTCGCCCGGCTCAACGATAAAGGATTCTTCATTTCCCTGAAAATCAGACCAACTGAGGCCAACAACCATGGGGCCGAAGGGTCTGAATCCATCGATGACCGGTATTGCCGGCCGAACGATCAGAAATGCGACAAAAACCGGTGCAGCGGATCCGTCAATTATCTTTCTGATTCCTGTCTTGTCGGCAATATCTTTTCCTGAAAGGTGTGATGACAGGATGACGGCATCATTTTCTTCAAGCAGGCCGGCGGGGATCTCTGGTATGGTTAGATGACCGGCTGTAGCCAAACGCGCTCTTGTTTCGAAAGGAATGCCGGTAAGGTTATAGACGGAATCCTTGCCGGTCTTTTTCCAGCAATGGCCGATAAAATCACAGGGATAGGGCTTGAAGCAATGCTGACCCGTTGGTATGGAAGGGGAGTGTTTCAGCGACAGGGTTTCCCTGGATTTCCCGATTTGGGCTACGATAAATGATTCCAATTCGCGAAGCCGGTCTGTTACTTCCTGAATGGAAAATAATTTATGAACGTCGGGTATCCCATCACGGACAAAGTCAGGATTCAGATGGATGATGTGAAATGAATTCAGATTCAGACCGGTGCCGCTTATAACATGATACTGCAGCGCGGCATCGGTGATATAGGTTTCTGAGATGGAGGCTGAACTTTTTACTTCGAAAGCATGCCAGCCCTGTTCGTTTTTTACGAGGATGTCGAGCAGGACCAGGACGCCATGATGACTGAACGCTGCTTCGTATAGAACAGACGTTTCATCAGCAATGAGTTTGCGGGTTTTCTCAAGTGCCGCGGCGTATTGAGACGGATGTCCGGGTGCACAATTTATGCCTCCCGGAAACAATTGCCAGGCAAGTTTGCCAACTTCATGACCTCTCCTGAATTTGGCCAGTTGCTCAGGAGAAAGCCTGTCGCGGAGAAATGGCCTGTGTTTGTTCAGGTAAAGGGATTTCAGACATTGAACGCCACGAATAAACGTGGATTTGGAAAGAAAATGCCCTTTTTCAGCCAAAATTCCTATTGTTTTTCTATGGAAATCAGCTCTACCTCAAAAATAAGCACTGATCCTCCCGGGATAGGACCGGTGCTCCTGTCGCCGTAACCAAGATCTGAGGGAATGTAAAACATGTATTTCGAGCCTGGTTTCATAAGCTGAACACCTTCGGTCCAGCCCGGAATAACACCATTGAGGGGGAATTTAATGGTTTCGCCGCGTTCAACTGATGAATCGAAAACAGTTCCGTCGATTAATGTTCCGGTATAGTGGACTTCGACGACATCTTCCGGCCTGGGATGTTCGCCCTCGCCTTCGGTTAATACCTTGTACTGCAGGCCGCTGGGCAAGGTAATAACGCCCGGCTGGCTTTTGTTCGAGGCAAGGAAAGCCTCGCCTGCGGCACGGGTCTCCGAAGCGGCAGCCTGAGTTTTTTGCTGCTGTTTCATCATCATCTCCTGCTGAAATGCCATCATGATCTTTTCGGTGGTTTCCTCATTGATGATACTGTCAATTCCCTTCAGGCCATCTTTCAATCCCTGATAGAGCAGCGCTTCATTCACACTGATGTCATTGGTTACCATATTTTTGCCAATGTCCCTTCCAATAATATAACTGATTGAATCCTGTTTCGTTTTCATAATAAGCGCCTGCTCAGCAGCTGTATTGTCGTTTTTTTTCTTCTTGCCGGCCTTTTGTGCAGAAGCAGATAAGCCTGTTACAAGCAGGGAAACTAAGAGGATGGAAATGATTCCGGGAAAGTTTTTCATTGAATAGGATTTATGTTTAGGGAACAAAAGTAAAAATTCATCTGCCTCGCTGGCAGTGCGTGGTAAATAATTATCAATTTTTAACGGTTTTTCAGGTGAAAGCAATGTCATCAGCCCCTATAAGCGACATTCCCTTGTACCTGAGCAGGAGCTGAACGACAGCAACGACATCTTTCTGACAATATTCCACTATTCTGGTCAGGTTTTTTTCTTTCCAGTACACAGTAGCAACCTGACTTCCGTCAATATCATCTTTAGGCGTGGGGATATTGAATACCGATGTGAGCAGCGCGAGCGATGTATAGCTTTTATAATCCCCGAACTTCCATAGCTCCATGGTGTCGAGGTGCTGAACCTCCCAGGGCTTTTTTCCGGCAATATCCAGTAATGCAGGTAAGCCGATGCCGTTGATCAGCATACGCCGGGCAATATAGGGAAAATCAAACTCTTTGCCGTTGTGGGCGCATAAAAGCATGTCGGGCTTGTTGAAACTTTGATTCAATAAGCCTGCAAATTCATTCAGCAACACTGCTTCATCATCTCCGGAAAAGGATTTGATCCTTAGTTTGCCATTCCTGATGAATCCAACCGAGATGCAGATAATTCTGCCGAATTCAGCATAGATTCCTGCCCGTTCGTACAGGTTTTCTGCCGTCTCGGCCGGATCTCCGGTAAGCCGCTGCGCCTTGTGGTTCCATAGCTTTTTTACTTCCTCCGGGAGCATTTCATATTCCGGGTACTGTGGGACTGTTTCGATGTCGAGAAACAAAACCTTCTCAATGTTAATCTGATCAAGCATAAAAGTGTTTTTTGATAACTAAAAGGACTGATTTTATTGACAACTGAATAATAAATAATTGTATTTTCCGGATAACAGGTTTTCCGATGCTAAAGGTAACACAATCATGCCTGCAGTCAAAATTTAATTGCATATTGCAACGTTGCCTGATTTGTAAAAGTTGTATTTTTCGAAAGCCGGCACCTGCCATTGCTGATTATGATAGTTTGTTTCACTTACGAAATTCAGCGGCTGTTCAAGCCGGAAAAAGAGTGTTTATTTGTTCCGTAAGTCCTGGTCGGAACATACTTTTTTCTTGCCGGATACATGCCCGGATCTGATCCTGGCAGCAGATACAGCGAAAAAAAGCGAAACTTTCACGTTATGGTTTTGTTTTTTGATATAGGTTTGAAGCATGAAAGGCGTGTTTAATCTTTTTCCGGGATTGGTAATCTTACTTTTGTCGACAATTCTTGCTGCATGCGGCAAAGGGGATGATTATGTGACACCCCCTGAAATTGAAATTCTGCTGCCTTATGATGGTAAGGCTTACGGTTATGGCGATACTATTCATTTGCAGGCGGAACTGAATCATTATAAAGTCATTCAATACGTCAGGGTTTCGTTACTCAGCGTATCAAATATACCGGTATTGCCTGCCCGGAATTTCGATGTGAATGAATACAATTATTTACTCTCCGCGTCCATTCCGCTGGATGATCCGCAAATGGTGAATGGAACATATTATATTCAGGTAAGGGTAGGGGATGGGGAGTCGGAGAGCGCTGAGTCGGTTAAAGTTCAGTATTCAGCCCTTGAAAGGGCGCTGGTCTCGGTGTTGGCAGTCGGCAAACTCTCAGTTTCAGAATATGCTGTTTCTGAGTGGCCGGTGACCGGACAATTGTCAGAACGCTTCCGGTTTCAGGGAGACTATTCGGGTGCTGCGATCAGTTCGGTGAACCGGCAGTTATATACTGCAGGCAGGATTACCGGTGATCTTCAGGCCTGGAACCTTGCCGGGAACAGGACCGATTGGACCGTTCAGGCTATTGTGAATCCACCCCTTGAGTATTTTTATCATCTCTATTCCGATGAAAATGAAGTTTTTGTATCTGACCGCGACGGTTATATCAGGGGTTATACAGCGGAAGGACTTGTATCCTTCAGAAGTCAGGCTTTCCCGAATGGAAAATTTACCCGGTTTGTAAGGCTAAGTAACTGGCTGATTGCCGTTTTTGAGCCTTTTAACGGTGTGTTGAATGAATTGATAATTTTTAATTACCCCGGAGGAACCGTGTTCAGGCAAGTGCAGTTTCAGGGGGGTGCTGTGCATCTTTGTCCGGATGGCAATGAAGGGGTGCTGATTTTTTTAAACGGGGATGCAACCTCGGCCGTATACCGTTTTTCAGTTCCTGAGAACACAATGGTTGAGCTAAGGAGATTTCCATTTTCTTACATCAGCAAGGTAACCGGGCCATCAGGAGGAAACTGTTTTATTGCTTCCGGCAACGAATTGTGGTGGTATCGTCCGGCAACAGGCAGTACGGTCAGGTACCTGACCTTTGATGAAATTGATGCAGTGCAGTATGATGCATTGTCGGGCAAGGTGTTTATTGCATCAGGGAACAACATCGTAACGTACCGGATTCCGGATCAGGTCAGCACTGGTAATGTCGCAGTGCAAGGAGAAACGGCAGATTTATTGTTATTATACAACCGCTAAAGATGAATCACGCAACAGAGGTGGTTTTAACCGAAGATGGCTCTTTTACGCTGCTTAACCGGACGCTGGGTGAGCATTATCATTCCATTCACGGAGCGGTTCAGGAATCACGGCATGTATTTCTGGAAGCCGGATACAGATACATCTGTAATAAATTCAGGGATATCAGTATTTTAGAAGTTGGCTTCGGAACGGGCCTCAATGCTTTACTTACCCTTGCCGCATCTGTTGACGCTGGTGTAAACACACGATACTATGGCCTCGAGCCGTTCCCTCCTGACTGGTCAGTCATTGAAAAGATCAATTATTGCAACCTTGGCGGATTGGAAGGATTTACCGACGATTTCCGGAAGATGCATCAGGCTGTGCCTGGTGAAGAAATCCTTTTGCGCGAAAATTTCTCCTTTTGCCTGAGCAGAAGCCGGTTAGAAGATACTTATCCGGGATGGGGAAAATATAATCTGGTTTATTTTGATGCATTTTCTCCTGAAACGGCTCCTGAGTTATGGGAGCCTGAAATTTTCCGTAAACTACGTCGGAGTATGGATCAGGGAGGCGTTTTGGTTACATATTGTGCCAAAGGGCGGGTGAGAAGAACATTGCAGGATACTGGCTTTTCAACCGAGCGCCTGCCCGGCCCCCCGGGCAAATGGGAAATGCTCCGGGCAACAGCTCAAGAATTATAGTCAATGGAAAAGTGCAGGTTTAACATCCGTGTTTACGGACTGATCGTTTTCAACAAACGGTTATTGGTTACCGACGAATACAGGCTCGGCATGTTTATGACCAAATTCCCGGGCGGCGGACTTCATTTCGGGGAAGGAACGATTGATTGCCTGAAACGGGAATGCCGGGAGGAATTGAATCAGGAAGTACTAATCCACAGGCATTTTTACACGACTGATTATTTTCAGCCTTCACATTTTCTGCCCGAAGTCAGTCAGATCATTAATGTTTATTATCTGGCAGGCTTACAGGGTACCCCGGTTTTTCCGGTAACGGATAAAATTATTGATATTGATGCCGTGGAGGGTGCACAGGCATTCCGGTGGATCGATCCTTATAAAATAGAACCTGAGCATTTTACATTGCCGGTCGACAGGGTTGTTGCAGGGATGATCCGTGAAAATCCGGGGCGGTTATTTGATCCTGAATGAAGAATAATTCATCAGTGTACCTTCAAACTTCCTGAAGTCAGTAACAATGGCCCGGGCAGGGCCCTCTTTGCATAAACGGATAAATACTTCAAGCTGTTCCTGCGCTCCTTCGGCTTCAATATAAACGGATCCGTCGGCTTCATTGCTCACATAACCTGTGATCCCGCTCTTAATTGCCATTTCCCTTGTGTAATAGCGGAATCCCACGCCCTGAACCCTTCCATATACCCGGATAATGATGTTTTTTGTCATGGCAGACCGGTTCAGGCTGTTAAGCGTTTCATAATCAGGCTGTCGATCAGTGTAAAGAGCTGTTTAGGATTGAGTGTGCGCCAATTGATATGGTCAAGTTTACCGCCAATGGCAAGATAATAATCAAGCCGCCCCCGGTGAATTTCATCCAGCACATGTTCCCGGAAGTTTATGCAGGCAATCCACCCGTCTTCTATACCGTCAAACCACTCCTGATAATAGGAATCATCATCGGCGTGAAAGTTAAGCACATTCTCACCGATAAGTATGAATTTCCGGATACCGGCATCCATCAGGATTTCTGCTACATTCCGGTAAAGGTACATGATGTCGTTATACAGGGTGTCGTTCCATTCACCAAGGCACTCTATTACGCAAAAGCCGGCCTTGTAATCAGCATAGAGTATTTTTATGTAAAGGGTTGCCGAGCCCATTTCATCCCAGAGCGGGTGAAT
>Ga0116162_10001325_pt1 | contig 16272 bp, 14 predicted proteins | sample AD_UKC105_MetaG_FD_89875 | JGI IMG/M metagenome (GOLD analysis project Ga0116162, IMG submission 89875) | Active sludge microbial communities of municipal wastewater-treating anaerobic digesters from Hong Kong - AD_UKC105_MetaG | ecosystem: Engineered > Bioreactor > Anaerobic > Digestate... | reverse complement strand
GCGGCATTTTTGGCCTCTTCTCTCTTGTGCTTACTCTCGGAAATCAGATATCCGACGAGTATTGCCAGGACAATTACCACTACGCATATCACAATCGCCCAAACGGGCTGTTGATCAAGCAATGCGCCGATTACGGCACTAAACAGTTTCAAAAACTGCACCTCCTGTATGTCAAACCCGTGCATTTGGCGCTGGAAATGAAATGCGTAATTCAGCTAAACACGCATACAAGCTTCACAACCGGCGAAGTACACGAATATTCTTACAAATTTTACACCTCCGTCACATAATTGTCAAGAGCCGCAGATCGTTTTTTGCAAATTTATAAAAATTCGGAATGAGATATTCAAAGATAAATTGACATAAATCAAGTTAAATCGATTATTAAAACCGTGTTTTAAAATAATCCCCAAAATCCCTTGACATCGATTTTTGGCTGCATTATAATAATCAGGCTAAGCGTAAACCCGCTCACGGGGTTTTGCAAAAGGCGATATTTTAACGGAGGAATCTGATTTATGTCCACATTTATGCCAAAGGGCAACGAACTTGCCCGCGAGTGGTATGTGATAGATGCAGCCGGGAAACCGCTGGGCAGAATTGCGGCACAGGCTGCCGCTGTCCTGCGCGGAAAACACAAAGTCATCTTCACACCCCATGTCGACTGCGGCGACAATGTCATCATCGTCAACGCTGCCAAAGCGGTTCTGACCGGCAATAAAGCCGAGAAGAAGTATTATCAGTATCACACCGGCTATATCGGTCATCTCAAGTCCATCCAATACAAGACCATGATGAACAACGATCCCGAAAAAGCCATGTATCTGGCGATCAAGCGCATGTTGCCTGCCAATTCCATCGGCAGAAACAGCTTGTCCCGCCTGAAGGTCTATGCCGGCGCCGAGCACAAACACGAGGCTCAGAAGCCCAAGACCCTCGCGTATCAGGACTAAGGAGGACACTTTAAATGTACGATACAGTTCCCTATTTCTACGGCACGGGCAGAAGAAAAAGCTCAGTCGCCAGAGTCCGCCTCTATCCGGGCAGCGGCAACATCACGATCAACGACCGCACCATCGACGACTATTTCGGCCTCGACACCCTCAAGCTGTTGGTGCGTCAGCCGCTGGTGCTGACCGAAACCTCCGCGAAGTTCGACATCGTCTGCAATGTCGACGGCGGCGGCGTCTCCGGTCAGGCGGGTGCCATCCGCCACGGCATTTCGCGCGCACTGCTGAAGTTTGACGAAAACCTCCGCCTGCCGCTGAAAAAAGCCGGGTTCCTCACACGTGACCCGAGAATGGTCGAGCGCAAGAAGTACGGTCTCAAAAAGGCCCGTCGCGCGCCGCAGTTCTCAAAGAGATAACAACAAAACAAAAAGAGGGGACTGCCATGTCCCCTCTTTCATTTTCAAATATTTGTCGAAATAGGAGGAAATATGGGGACATTTCGGGAAAGGATTAAGCGTTGGGATTTTGCAATCACTGCATACGTCTTTATGATGTCGGCAATTCATTTGATTCGATTCGGCTTTGTCGATCCGCCCGAATATATTGAAGTTCCCGAAAAACAAAGCGCTTATATCAATATTCCGAAAGCGGCTTGTTCCTCTTTTAAAGCCAGTATTACCAACCGGAACTTTCCGGATGACTATTCGGTACACACGGCGATAGGCGGAAAATTTCGATTTCCCCGTCTGAATTCCGATTACTTTGTATTTTCATTTGTGCGCAACCCTTTTGATCGGTTGGCCTCTTGTTATGAAAGTAAATTTCACCGTGACGCAGCCATCAAAAAACCATATCTAACTTATAAGCACTACTTATTGGGCATTATTTCTAAAGATCTGGGATTTGAACACTTCATCAAAGCGATTTGCCGAATTCCGGGGTGTCTCGCTGAAAAACACTTTCGATCTCAGCATTCTTCCCTATACCGCCATGGCAAATGCGTTGCAGACTTCATAGGCAAATTCGAAAACCTCGAAACCGATTATGAACCGATTCGCCAAAAGTACGGCTTTGCCCCGTTGAAACATTACAACAAAACCGATAAAGGCAACTGGATGGATTATTACACGCCCAAAACCGCCAAAATGGTCTATCGCAAATACCGAAAAGATTTCGAAACTTTCGGTTATCAAGATGAATATGAAAAACTTTTAAAATATCTTGCAGCAAAAGAAGAAAAATCGGTACACCCAATTCTAAATAACACTTAAAACAAGGAGAAAAAATGGGGAAACTTCGTAAAAAGGTCGGCGCTTTTCTCGAACGCTGGGGGCTTGTCTCGCAGAGTTATACCGCAATCAACGAAATCAAAAACCTAGTGAAGTTTGGATTTTTTCATCCCCCGACCTATCTGGAAATCCCGGATAAAAAAGTTACTTACTGTATTATGCCGAAAGTTGCCTGCTCCTCTATTAAGGCAAGCTTATATCTTCAAAATTTCAAAGACGATTATTCCGTTCATCGGGAGATACCCGGGGAACCAAAACTGTTAAAAGACGATCCCGAATATTTCAAATTCTCTTTTGTCCGCAATCCCTTTGACCGGCTGGTTTCCTGCTATGAAAGTAAATATCACCGTGATGTCGAAATCAAGATGGACGTCTTGGATTTTCGCTTCTATCTCCTTGGTTCACTCGCAAAAGACCGCGGGTTCAATCGGTTTATTAAATCCGTCTGCATCATTCCGAAAAGGTTCGCCAACATGCATTTCCGTTCTCAATACCTCACTATTTACCGTCATGGCAAATGCATGATGGATTTTGTCGGCAAATTCGAAAACCTCGAAATCGATTACGAACCGATCCGTGCGAAATATGGCTTTGATCCCTTAAGGCATTATAATAAGAGCAACAGAAGCAATTGGATGGATTATTACACGCCCAAAACCGCGAAAATGGTCTACCGTAAATTCAAAAAAGACTTTGAAATCTTCGGGTACCAAGATGAATATGAAAAACTTTTAAAATATCTCGCGGAAAAAGAGCAGAATATATCTTGACCATCGTTATTAAATCAAGGAGGAAAAATGGGGATCTATCGTGAAAAAGTTGTGCCTTTCTTCTCGCAGTGGGATTTTATGATAACTATATACCTCTTTGCCAAGGGGCTGTTCAACCTGATAAAACACGGTCTCTTTTATCCGATCGGCCATATTGATATGCCCGAAAAAGAAATCACCTATATCTCCGTGCCGAAAGCTGCCTGTTCCTCGATTAAAGCCAGCATGGCCAACCGAAAATTCAATGACGATTATTCGGTTCATTCTGTATTGCGGGACAAATACGAAACGGCGAATACCCACCGGAAATATTTCATTTTTTCATTCGTCCGCAATCCTTTTGATCGATTGGTCTCCTGTTATGAGAGCAAATATCATCATGATCCTAAAACCACCAAATCCGGCAAACCGCAACATCTCGTCTACGACTACTACTTACTCGGATTCCTCTCAAAAGACAAAGGGTTCGATCATTTTGTAAAAAGGGTGTGTATGATTCCAAAACGCTTTGCGGAAGAGCATTTCCGTTCTCAATATCTGACCCTATATCGGAACGGAAAATGTATAGCGGATTTCGTAGGCAAATTCGAAAACCTCGAAACCGATTACGAACCGATCCGCCAAAAATACGGCTTCTCGCCTTTAGCGCATTACAACAAAACCGATAAAGGCAACTGGATGGATTATTACACACTCAAAACCGCAGAAATGATCTATCGCAAATACCGAAGGGATATAGAGACTTTCGGCTATCAAGATGAATATGAAAAACTTTTAAAATATCTTGCGGCAAAAGAAGAAAAATCAGTATAACCGATTCAGACTAAAACTGAGAACAAGGAGGAAAAATGGGGAAACTTCGTAAAAAAATCGGCGCTTTTCTGGAGCGCTGGGGACTTGTTTCACTGGGCTACACCTTTTTCAACGAGATAAAATATCTGATCCGATTCGGCTCTTCATATCCGACGCGATATCTTGATATACCGGAGAAGAAACTGACCTTTATTTCCATACCCAAAACCGCTTGTTCTTCTATAAAGGCAAGCATTGTAAACCGTGATTTCAAAGACGACAATTCGGTACACCGAGCCGCACTTGGACTTCACAGGAATTTTAATCCGCGCTCGGACTATTTTCGTTTTTCATTTGTTCGAAATCCGTTTGATCGGTTGGTTTCCTGCTATGCAAGCAAATACCATCATGATGCAGAAATGGGCAATAAACATCTTGCCTTCGATTTTTATATGCTCCACTTTTTATCGAAAGACAGAGGATTCGAACGATTTGTCAAAATGGTCTGTTTGATTCCGAAGCGCCTGGCGGAAGAACACTTTCGTCCGCAATTTGCGTCTTTATATCGCCATGGCAAATGCATCGCGGACTTTGTAGGTAAATTTGAAAACCTCGAAGCCGATTATGAGCCGATCCGCCAAAAATACGGTTTTGCCCCGTTGAAGCATTATAACCAAAGCGGTAAAGGCAACTGGATGGATTATTACACACCAAAGACCGCGAAAATGGTCTACCGCAAATACCGAAAAGATTTTGAGACCTTCGGGTATCAAGACGAATATACGAAACTGCTCTCATACCTCGCGCAAAAAGAAAAAGGAACGATCTGAAAAATCGCTCCTTTTCCTTTCCCGTTATCAATTCAATACCCGTAAACCTCGGTACGAATTTCTGCGATTTTTTCATCACCGTACAAAGTCAATGACGTCCCTTTTTTCAACGTATTAAAAATATCGTCGTAAGCCACGATGGAAAGCTCGGTGTATTCCAGGAAATTCTGTAATGTATATTCGTTTTTATCTGAGAGTCCGCTTACCCATGCCAGATAACTCCTGATTCCGGTCTCGGTGATAAAACTCCACGGAATCGCATTTTCAACAGTCGCCCCAAGCGCCTCCATATTCTCAACCGGATCGGTTCCGTAAACCGACCAAAATTCAACATAGGAGAGATTGAATTCGAGGTCGGGTACTTTTGCTTCGTCAAATTCATCACTACCGAAAGCAAAAATCAGCGCAGCTTTGATATCCTCTTCGGTATAGTAATCCGTTGTACCGCCGTAACTCGCCCGACGATGGGTGTCAAACCGCATAACTGCCACGAGTTCTTCGGGCGTCAGATCAAAATCCTGTGCAAAGACCGCAGGCATCATACCGGGATAATCGTCACTTTTATATCGAGAATCAATCCATTTCGATACGCACTTTGTGCCAAGATAACCGAAAAATCCGCCGTCCATGCTGTTAGCCCAAGGGTATTTCTCAAAATCAAAGCTTTCAGCCCAACTCTCGGCTCTCTTTCCGCTGAACAACTCAAACGTCTGCGGCGAAGGGGTTTCGGTCTCACCGGAAATCAATTTTCTGACAACCGCAAGTTCAGGATCGACACCGTTGAAATAATCCCCGAAGGTATGTTCGGCAACGATATCGGGCATCCCGGATGCAATTTCGGAATCTGCCAGAATCTGAAACCACTTGGTCGAGCACCCGATGTATACACCGCTGTTATCAAGTCTCACGGTTGCGTCCACACTGCCGTAATGATTGATTCCGCCGCCGGTTGGTTTTCCGATAAACACGGGATTATATGCAGACAGGGAGATTACAGCCCATACGCCCGATGAGAAGGTCATCTCACCGATGAGCACATACAAGTTTCCGCCAGACTTCACAAAATCATCGGCAAATTCGCACAGCGGATCAATGACGTTGGAACTTCCGCCGGTGTTATAACGCAGGTCGATAACAAGATTCCGATAATTTTTTTCTGCTTGTTTTACTTCCAATTTAGAAACGAAATTTGTCATATTGTATGTCGTACTGTTTTTACAGACGTTATACTGCACAAACAGCAGGTCGTCGTATTCGATATACCGATAATATTCATTGTTGATCCCGGTCTCGATCTCCGTATATCCGTCCATCGTTGACAAAGTGACATAAGTCAGATTGTAAATATCGAGATGGGGCTTTGCGGTATATTGCACCTTTTTTGTTTTTCCGTCCTTTGACAGCGTCAATGTGACCGTTTCGGTATTGACGACGCCGCACAAATATAGAATATCCCAGTTGTTAATACTAGAAGATAGCTTATATTGCATCCAAGACTCGGTCTCGGTTGAGATATAAGGTTTTAGCTTCTCGGTGATCTGTTCTCTGTTAAACCCATTGATTTTATCGATTCTCCAGCCGAGGCACTCTTTATGATCGATATCGGTTCTTACAATATACCATCCGTCGTCGAAGCTCTTGACTTCATAGGAGATCTCCCGGCGGTAACCTTTGTATATACTCTCAAGGGCTGCTGAAGTGTGGGCATCGCCGATCAAAGCCGCCAGTCTTACGATTTCATATTCAAACTGTGTACGCGTCATACCATCGAGTTTTTCTTCAAGTGCTTCAATCTCAGCATGAAAATCGTCTCTTGAAATACGGTGCCAGGCATCGATATGATTATAATCAAGCCATTGCTCAAGATAGTCGAGATCCTGTCTCATCTGTTCAACGGTCAGTTCATTATCCGTGTCAAACTGTGTTGCCGGCAGTGCTTGGATTGTCGTTGTTTCACATCCCGCGGAAAACAGCAATACCAGTGCCATCGCTGCCGCAATAAAACCCAACATTCTCTTTTTCATAATATCCTCCGGTTCCATTTCGATAATGCGTTTCTCTGCATTATCGTGTTTAACATGGTTATATCACAATTTCCACATCCTGTCAATATGACTCAGATATTTTCCGGCAAAAACAAACCCGCCCACGGCTTTCGCCATGGGTGTTATAAACTTGTGAATATAATACATTATGTCAATTCTGAAAGCGTTGCAAGCGACGCATAGCAGAATTTCGGACAGGTTATGTCTTACAGATATGATGTTTTCAGCTTTTATCAGTCAGAGATCCTTCGCTGTGCTCAGGATGACAACCGAATGCTATGATAAAGATCCCGCCCGCGTCTTCGCCGCGGGCGGGATCTTTATATCTTCAAACAAAAATGCCACTGTATACGGGAGAACGCAGTTTGCTCCTACATTATCTGGGGTATTTAATCGCCGCCTGGGCCGCCGCAAGGCGTGCGATCGGCACGCGGTAGGGCGAGCAGGAGACATAATTCAATCCGGTCTTATGACAGAATTCAATCGAACTCGGGTCCCCGCCGTGTTCGCCGCAGATGCCCAGTTTGATGGTCGGGCGAGTCTGTTTGCCGAGTTTAACGGCCATTTCAATCAATTTACCCACGCCATTCTGGTCAAGACGCGCGAACGGATCGGATTCATAGACCTTCTTGGCGTAATAGGCTTCGAGGAATTTCCCCGCGTCGTCGCGGGAGAATCCGAAAGTCATCTGGGTCAGATCGTTGGTTCCGAAGGAGAAAAACTCAGCTTCTTTGGCGATCTCGTCAGCGGTGACGGCAGCCCTCGGGATCTCGATCATCGTACCGACCGAATATTTCATGTCGATACCGGCCTCTTTGATGATCCTGTCTGCGTTCTCGACGACGATTTTTTTCACGAATGCCAGCTCGTTGACGTCGCCGACCAGCGGAATCATAATTTCGGGCACCATTTTCCATTCGGGATGGCGCTTCTGGACATTGATGGCGGCCTCGATGACGGCTTTGGTCTGCATCTCGGCAATCTCGGGGAACGAGACGGCCAGACGGCAGCCGCGGTGACCCATCATCGGGTTGAACTCGTGCAGATCGGAGATGATCTGTTTGAGTGCATCGACCGTCATGTCAAGCTCTTTTGCCAGTATCTCGATATCTTTTTCCTCTGTGGGCAGGAATTCATGCAGCGGCGGATCGAGGTAACGGATGGTCACCGGATAACCCTGCATGGCTTCATAAATGCCCTCGAAGTCGCCGCGCTGCATCGGCAGCAGCTTCTCAAGTGCCTTTTTACGCTGTTCCATGGTCTTTGCGACAATCATTTCACGCATCGCCATGATGCGGTCGCTCTCAAAGAACATATGCTCGGTACGGCAAAGGCCGATGCCCTCTGCGCCGAATTTGACGGCTTGCATGGCATCACGCGGTGTGTCGGCATTGGTCCGGACCTTAAGCTTGCGAATCGCATCGGCCCAGCTCATAAACGTCTGGAAGTCACCGGAGATCGAGGCTTCGACAGTCGGAATCGCCTCGCCGTAAACGTTGCCGGTCGTGCCGTCGAGCGAGATATAATCGCCCTCGTGATATACTTTTTTGCCGTCAACCGTAAAGGTCTTGGCATGTTCGTCAATCTTGATGTCACCGCAGCCCGCGACGCAGCAGGTACCCATACCTCTTGCAACGACTGCCGCATGTGAGGTTCTGCCGCCGCGTACCGTTAAAATACCCTGCGAAGAAGCCATGCCCTCAATATCCTCCGGAGAGGTCTCAAGGCGCACCAAAACGACTTTTTTACCGGCCGCATGTGCCTTAATCGCGTCTTCGGCACTAAAGCAGATCTGTCCGCTGGCGGCGCCCGGAGAGGCATTCAGACCAACGGCAATCGGCGCCGCTTTTTTCAACGCAGCCGTGTCAAACTGCGGGTGCAGTAAAGCGTCAAGCTGTTTGGGCTCGACCTTCATCACGGCCTCTTCCTTGGTCAGCATGCCTTCCGCCACGAGGTCGACCGCGATTTTCAACGCGGCGACGGCGGTACGTTTGCCGTTTCTGGTTTGGAGCATATAAAGCTTCCCGTTTTCGATGGTAAACTCCATATCCTGCATATCGCGGTAATGGTTTTCAAGCTTGTCCGCGATGGCCATAAACTGGTCATAGACCTCGGGCATAATCTCTTTCAACTGGTCGATGGTCTGCGGTGTGCGGATACCCGCGACGACGTCTTCGCCCTGCGCGTTCATCAAAAATTCACCGTAAAATTTCCTCTCGCCGGTGGACGGATTGCGTGTGAATGCAACGCCGGTGCCGGAGGTTGTACCCATGTTGCCGAACACCATCGACTGGACGTTGACAGCGGTACCCCAGGAATAAGGGATGTCGTTTTCCTTGCGGTAATAGATCGCACGGGGGTTGTCCCAGGAGCGGAAAACGGCTTTAACGGCTTCCATCAGTTGAACCTTCGGTTCAGTCGGGAAATCGGAACCGAGTTTTTCTTTATAGTATGCTTTAAATTTGACTACGAGGGTCTTCATATCATCCTCGGTCAAATCGAGGTCGAGTGTAATGCCGCGCTGTTCTTTCAGCGCATCAATAATCTTTTCAAAGTCCTTTTTGGAGAGTTCCATTACAACGTCGGAGAACATTTGAATAAAGCGGCGGTAGCTGTCATAGGCGAAACGGGGGTTTTTTGTGAGTGCGGCCAATCCTTCGACAACCGTGTCGTTCAGGCCGAGATTCAAAATTGTATCCATCATGCCGGGCATGGAGGCGCGGGCGCCGGAGCGCACGGACACAAGCAGGGGGTTTTTAGAATCGCCGAGTTTTTTGCCGCAGATATTTTCCATGGTGGCGAGGTATTCATAAATTTCTTTTTCAATTTCCGGCGCAATTTTCTTGCCGTCTTCATAATACTTCGTGCAGGCCTCGGTGGTGATGGTAAAGCCCTGGGGTACGGGCATACCGAGGTTTGTCATCTCCGCGAGGTTGGCGCCTTTTCCGCCCAAAAGCTCGCGCATTTTTCCGCTCCCCTCAGAGAACAGATAGACAAATTTTTGACTCATTCTTTTACCTCCAAAATTATTGACTCATACGGTCATGTAAATAACCGTATTATTATATCAGGTTTTTTGCCGTTTGAAAAGACTTTTTGTAAAAATTCATACTAATTCACTATGGATTTATATTTATTCATCGCCAATTGACAAACGCCTGCCCCTCATTTTACCGCAAAAAGCGACGCTGCAGGTGAGAACCTGTGGTCATATGCACCGCAATTTCTACAGGTCTCGCTTCCGAACGCGCTTTTCCGAGCATGGTATTACAATTGGAATCCGCACTGCATTCGCGTACAATCTCGTGCTATCCTCATTTTACCGCAAAAAGGGCGGCGCTAATCAGCGCCGCCCCTTTCTTTTATAAATCGCTTTGCAGCCCCATAGTCAGAAGAATCTCATGACCTGAATACCGTTGGATACAAACCTCACTTCACACAACAGAATACAAAAACGCCTTTTTTCTTATAAACCGTCTCGCAGTTGCCGTACACGCTTTTCAATTTTGCCTCGGTGCTCTCGGCCCCATGCTTTTTCAACGTGACGACATAAAACTTCCCGCCGGGATTCAGGTGGTCAATCGACTCCTCGTACATTCGGTAAGTGACCGCTTTCCCCGCATGGATCGGCGGATTGAGCGTAATCGTATCGAAAGTACCGGAAACATTATCAAAGCAGTCGGATTTGACCGCCTTTGCTCCCACGCCGTTTGCTTTTGCATTCTTGATTGTCAATTCGACCGCCGCCCCGTTGACATCGGCCTGCGTCAGTTTCAGTCCATAGGTTTTTGCCAGCACAATTCCGATCACCCCGTAGCCGCAGCCCAAATCGAACAGCGAACCCGACAGCGGCGCAATCGCGTTCAGCAAAATTTCGGTGGCAGGATCAATATGCCCTTTCGAAAACAACCCGGCGTCGGTCGTAAAGGTGAATTTATTTTCCCGGAAATAATAATCGAAATCCACGATTTCGTGTTTCAGGTTCTTGTCCTCGGTAAAATAATGGCTCATTCTCCAATCCCCTTTGCAGTGACGTCGAACGCATCCGAAAGATCGGGGCCGATCTCGGTCGGGTCGAGCGAAAACCGATCCTCAAGCGGCATAAAATAGGCGAGCAACGTCCATCCCCAGAACGGGTTGAGTCCGTTTCCGGTTCTGCTCTCGGTATTAAAATATTCCCTGTCGCCGATTTCCTTCACCATTTGAAAAGTCTTTTCGGCCACTTCCGAAGCCAACGTATGATAGCCGTATTTGTGCAGCCCGTGGAAAACGTAATAGTTCGTCGGCACCCAGGTCTGCGCCCGCCATCCGCAGCCTAGATCTTTCGGCAGTTTTTCCTCGGTGTAGCCGGAGTCGTTCGCCGCCAGCGCGGGAAACGGCAGCGGACGGTAAAACTCGGCGGGGTTGGTCAGATGCTCTTCCACCATTCGCTTGGCCTGCCCCGGTGTGGCGATTCCGGCCCACAAAACCGCGTAAGAAGCGATTGATTTGATTTTGATCTGTTGCCCTGTACGCTGATCCAAATCGTAAAAATACCCGTCCTCTTCATTCCAGCAGTATTGCTGCACCGCCAAAGCAACCCGGTCGGCTGTTGCCGCGAATTCGGCGGCGTCATCGGGATGCCCTTTTATTTCGGCCACACGGGCAAAAGCGCGGCATTCACGCACCAGATAAGCATTCAGATCAACGCCTTCACAGAAGCAGTCATGCCACCAGCCGACCCGTTCATGCTGATTGTCCATGCCGGTATGCGGTCCGCTGTCCCAGACCGAAAGGCCGTTGCGGTTCGGATCACGGTCACACAGCCAGTAATTCAAATACTTTTTCATACGGCTGTAATATTCCGCCGTCAAAAAATCGAGATTTCCGTCTTTGCGGTAAATCAACAGGCAAATCTGCGCCAAAAAGGGCTTGATATGCTCGCTGAGCTGTGCGTCGCACCCTGTCGAACTGCGTTGAATGTGCCCGTTCGGTTTCTGCAGATCGAGAAAAATCTCGACGCCGTTTTTCGGATAACGCGTGTCCCAGCCCAGATAAAGCTGAATAATGCTCTCAAAATACTGATCCCAGTCATAAAGCGTCTCATAGGAATATCCCGTGAAATATTGTTTCCCGGTGGTCTGTTCGGTAAAAATCCCACGCGCCCGCATCACGCGGTCAATGCGCGAAAAATCCGATTGAAGCGATTTAATATCAAACATGTTTATCCTCCGCCGAATGTTAATAAATTCATTATATCAAACGAAAAAATTTGAATCAACACATGTTCCCATATATTTCAGCTATTGTTTAAAAATGTTATTTGAATTATGGTCTAAACCCTTTTCATGTCTTGCGTTATATGGTATAATTATTTATTCCATGTTGATTTTACGGGAGAGGAGGACGAGTCCTTGACGGATACACAAAAATCACCTCACGGCGGACACCGCAAACGTCTGCGCGACCGGTTTCTGCGGCACGGATCGCGAGAATTTTACGACCACGAGCTGCTAGAACTCCTCCTTTTTTACGCCCATAAACGCGTCGACGTCAACCCGACGGCGCATAAACTGATTGAAGCGTCAAACGGATTTGACAAATTGATTTTGGAGGATTCCGAAAGAACCGGAAAAACGGGTGAGCTGCTGCGTTTATGTGCGGCATTCGCCCCCACATACTTCGAAGATAAGTGTGACTGCATCCGGGGCATGCGCAACTTCAACAGCCCGTCACTGGTGCTCCAGTATGCGCCCACCGTCTGCGGCGATCCGAACCTGCTCCGAATCCTGTGCCTTGACGCCAAGATGTCGTTAAAAAACCTCGTCACAGTTCAAAACAACTTCGAAGATAGCGCCGCGTGTTTTCACGATGTTTTTTTGGCAGCCGGCACCTGCGCGGCGGCGCATGTCATAATCATTCTCTCTCACGGTGACGGAAATCCCTCTTATACCCGTTCCGAAATTTTGGCCATCGGCGATTTGCGCACCCGGTTTTCTCACACCTCGGTCCGATTGGCAGATGTAGTTTTATGCTGTGACGGCAGCGCCATCGCCGCCTCCCGGTATCCGCTGCTCTCAGAGGAGGATACCCTATGAACCTTCTGACGAAAGAGCGAACTGATTTTTTGCGCCGCCTGCTCGCTTTCACATCGGCAGACAAAGCGGTATCGGACAACCTTTGTACATCGTTCGGTTCTTTTTCCTCGATTTTTGAGGCGCCGCCCGAAAAACTGATGCGTGTTGCAGGCATGACCGAAGAGAGAGCGGCACTCATCGCCCTTTTACCGGCTATTGTACGCAGAGCGCTCACCGAACGCCATCCCCTGCCAAAACGCATTGACGACCCCGCTTTGGCCGACCACCTCACCGCCCGTTATTTTGCCCTTTCCGAAGAAATGCTGACGGTGATCTTCGCCGACAAGAGCGGTAAAATCCTCGACCTGCGCGAATACGGGGATTTGCACAGCGATACCGTCAGCACACGCATCTCATCAATTGCCGAAACAGCGGTTGCAATCGGCGCAAATCAGTTGATTTGGGCGCATAATCACCCCGGGGGCTTTGCAATCCCGTCGGCAAACGATAACGCGGCGCTCTCAATGATCCTCGCCGCCTGCCGCGACCTCGGCATCACCGTCTACGACCACATCATCATCGCCGACGACGACTATGTCTCCATCAAAGAAAGTGTAAAAGAGCGTACGAATGAAAGATAAGTTCATCCTCAAATCCGAATACAAGCCCACCGGCGACCAGCCGCAGGCCATCGATAAGCTCATCAACGGCGTGTTGGCGGGTAAAAAAGAGCAATGCCTGCTCGGTGTCACCGGCAGCGGCAAAACCTTTACGATGGCCAACGTCATTGCGGCGATCAACCGCCCGACGCTGGTGCTGGCACATAATAAAATTCTGGCCGCGCAGCTCTGTTCGGAGTTTCGGGAGTTCTTTCCCGACAACGCGGTTGAGTTCTTTGTCTCCTACTACGATTATTATCAGCCCGAATCCTATATCCCCTCGACCGACACTTATATCGAAAAGGATTTGAATATCAATACTGAGATTGAAAAACTGCGCCACAGCGCCACAACTTCTCTGTTCGAGCGCCGTGACGTCATCGTGGTCTCGAGTGTCTCGTGCATCTACGGTCTGGGCGATCCGCGCTTTTACGGCGAAATGGTCATCTCTCTGCGTCCGGATATGCAGATGAAGCGCGACGAACTGATCAAAAAGCTCGTCGCCGACCACTACGAACGCAACGACATCGCCTTTGAGCGCAATAAGTTCCGGGTGCGCGGCGACACGGTCGATATCTTCCCGGCGGCCTCGGGCGAAAACGGCATCCGGGTCGAGTTCTTCGGCGATACCATCGAACGGCTGACCGAATTTCAGGCGGTCACCGGTCAGCGCGTCGCCACGCTGTCTCATGTCGCAATCTATCCGGCTTCCCACTATCTGATATCGTCGGATGTCCTCGAGGATTCACTCGCTCGAATCGAAGCCGAGATGATCGAACGCAAAAAATGGTTCACCGACAACGGCAAACTGATCGAAGCCCAGCGCATCGAACAGCGCACCCGTTATGATATGGAAATGCTGCGTGAAGTCGGCTACGTCAAGGGCAGCGAGAACTATTCCCCGATCTTCGAGGGCAGGAATCCCGGCGAACCGCCGTATACGCTGCTGGACTATTTCCCAAAAGACTTCCTGTTCTTCGCCGACGAATCGCATATGTCCCTGCCGCAGGTGCGCGGCATGTACGCAGGCGACCGTGCGCGTAAGACCAACCTGATCGACTACGGATTCCGGTTGCCGTCAGCCTACGACCATCGCCCGCTGATGTTCGATGAGTTTTACAATAAACTCAATCAAGCGGTTTACGTCAGTGCGACGCCCGGCCCGTTCGAACGCGAAAAATGCCCTGAAGTCGTCGAACAGATCATCCGCCCGACCGGTCTGCTCGACCCGAACATCGAAGTCCGCCCGACCGAGGGACAGATCGACGACCTGATCGCTCAGATTCACAAGACCGCCGAAAAAGGCGAACGGGCGCTTGTTTTAACCATGACCAAGAAGATGGCAGAGGATTTGACCGCTTATCTGACCCGAATGGATGTCCGCGTCAAGTACCTGCACTTTGAAATCGACACCATTGAGCGCATGGAACTCATCCGCGATTTCCGTCTGGGCGAGTTCGACGTATTGGTCGGTATCAACCTGATGCGCGAGGGCTTGGACATCCCCGAACTGTCGCTGGTGGCGATCCTCGACGCCGACAAAGAGGGATTTCTGCGCGCGGAGACCTCGTTGATTCAGATCATCGGACGCGCCGCCCGAAACACCGAGGGCAGAGTCATCATGTACGCCGACAACGTCACCCGTTCAATGGAGGCCGCCATCAACGAGACCTATCGCCGCCGCGGCATCCAGACCCGATATAACGAGAGCAACGGCATCACACCGCAGACCATCAAAAAGGGCGTGCGCGGTATTCTCGAGATCAGCCGCACCGAACAGGCCTACAAGCAGGCGGCGGACAAACTGACCGCCAAGGAGCGCCAGAAGGCCGTCGACGAGCTCACCGCCCAGATGAAACAGGCCGCCAAACTGCTCGATTTTGAACACGCCGCCTTCCTGCGCGACAAGATTATCGAACTCCAAAAGCAAGGTGAGGCAGAAACGAAGATGAACAAAAAATGAGTATTTTTTAATGATATATGACATTCTGTTGTCATGTTTTATATGGTTAATTAATAGGGAGCACGTCACGATTGACCGAACGCTTTTGATTGCATCATCCCACCTCTGTAGGGAACGGTCTTGACCGTTCCGAGCGGGTGACAGCCCGCGAATAGATGAAAGGAGGATATCGTGGATTTGCCGAATCGTAAACTTCCACGCCTTCGGGGTTTTGATTATTCCAGCCAAAATTATTATCATGTAACAATATGTACATGCGGTAAGAAACATCTTTTCGGGACGATCGAAGAGTTAAATATTTTCGGAAAGATAGCGCAGCAGGAATTAATTAATATACCATCGCATTTTAAAGGGGTAACCATCGACAAATTCGCGATTATGCCAAATCACATTCATGCAATCATTATTATTGGATGTAACAAGGAAACGGAATGGTCAAGACCATTCCCTACACTACCTGCGATTATTGGCCTTTATAAATCCGGTGTATCTAAAAAAATTCACGAAATCAGGCCGGGAATCGAATTATGGCAAAAATCATTTTACGATGAAATTATTCGGAATGAGCAAGGTTACCGGGAAATATGGGAGTATATTGACGGGAATCCACTTCAATGGCAATTAGACAAATATTACACAAATTCTGTGTAGGGAACGGTCTTGACCGTTCCGATAAACCACGCCCCGTAGGGAACGGTCTTGACCGTTCCGATAAACCACGCCCCGTAGGGAACGGTCTTGACCGTTCCGATAATTATTTAATCAGGAGAACAATTACCGATGAGAAAAAACACCATCTATATCAAGAGGCGCACGCGCCTTTGATTGCAAGGAGAAAATATGCGAAAGAATACAATCTATATCAAGAGGCGCACGCGCCTTTGATTGCAAGGAGAAAATATGCGAAAGAATACAATC
>Ga0116162_10001316_pt1 | contig 16335 bp, 15 predicted proteins | sample AD_UKC105_MetaG_FD_89875 | JGI IMG/M metagenome (GOLD analysis project Ga0116162, IMG submission 89875) | Active sludge microbial communities of municipal wastewater-treating anaerobic digesters from Hong Kong - AD_UKC105_MetaG | ecosystem: Engineered > Bioreactor > Anaerobic > Digestate... | reverse complement strand
CTTCCGTGCAAGTTTCCGCCGTCAACTGAACATTGATCTTTGCCAAAAGCTTTGAAGAAAGAATATTTGCTAAGATGAGTGCGGTGACGCCGGCGACAAGTTTGCCTATGGTGACGGGGAAAATCATTTCAGAATTGACTCCCGCGACAAAACCTAAATGGTCACCGAAAACAAAGGCCGCGGACACGGCGAAAGCCACATTTAGGATTTTGCCTTTGTCATCCATAGTTTTCATCATATCGAACATGGCGATGTTGTTTGCAAGGGTAGCGACCATTCCGGCGGAAGAATTTTCATTCATGCCGAAGATTTTACCGAATTTCATCAACGGCTTTTTAAAGACACTGGTGATGAAATGCACCATCGGGAAAGCGCCGATGAGCACGAAGACAATGGAGCCTATTGTTAAAACACCGTAAAAAAGCTGATTCGTTCCGGTTTCAGGGTCGATTTCCACCATTGTATCGAACAGAGGAAGCATGATGCCGGTGTTCTGCTGGAAAACCGCTATGGTGATGGCAATGGTTATCATCACGGTCACGGCATTTCCGAACTTGGCGAAGCCGTTCATCATCGCCATGGGCTTGAACCAAAGGCCGACGGCGATGAGCCCGGCAATGATGATGACGGGAATCAAATTCAGAACAATGCTCATAAAGTTGATCTTGTATTCAGTGAGATTCATAAAAAGACCGCCTACCAAGCAGCCGATAGGTATGGTGACAAGGCCGCACAGGATTCCGGAAGCCAGGAATGGACGGTCTTTTTCCTCAACGATCGAAAGCCCGACAGGGATGCTGAACACGATGGTTGCGCCCATCATTGAGCCAAGCATAAGGCCTGCGAAATTGCCGACCGCCACATCCTCTCCGGCAAGTTCCATTGCCAGCGGGTAGCCGCCCATATCACAGGCCAGCAGAGTAGTCGCAAACATCGCCGGAGAGGCGCCGAGGAATTCATATACAGGGCCGATGAGGGGCTGGAGCACCATGCGCAGGATGGGTGTCATGGTAACGATACCGACCATTGCAAAACAGAGAGAACCCATGGAGTTGAAACCGTCATCGAATTTTTCTCCATAACCGAGCTTGTTCCCGCGTATTTTATCGACGGCGCCGACCACCATGAAAATCATCATCACGGTTAGGATCACCGAGTTGATAGAAAGATTTTCTATATATCTCTGAAGCGACGCGATGAAATTATCAAAACTTGTGATATGGCCGATCAGTTCTGAAAACATGTTTTTTCCTCCTTAAATGAAAATATTCAGTCGGGTCTTACGGAATAGCGCCGAGCTCTTTGCTGCTGCACCCGGCATCGCTTTTTTGCTTGACCTGCATTTCCCGATCAGTATTTCAGCGGGTTTTCGGCGCAAAACACCACGGCGTCCAGAAAAGCTTCGCAGGCGGCTTTACAGGCGGATTGCGTTCCGGTCAAAAGTGCTCCGGAGTAGTTGGTCTCGGACGGCGGCTCAAAATAGAGACACATTCTGGTGTCGGCGGCTTTCAGCGCCGCATCTATGCCAAATTGGGCCTCGATTGGTGCCGCGATCAGGTAAGCTAGCGGCTGGCCAGCTTCGATACCGGCCATCTCTGAAAGATATGAGCCTGTTCTGGAAATACAGTGGGCATAGTACAGCACCGAAGCGTCGTCATTTGCGGCATAGTAGGCCGCCTCGTTCCCGACCATGCTGATAGCTGCGGCAAGCCCGGCTTCCACTTCGGCCGGATTCGGCCCGGAGATCACCCCAATAAATTCTCCTGCATATTTTTGGGTGGCGCGGCCTGCTCCGCCGTACATGGATTTGCCCAAAACAACTTTCACATCGGCACGTTTTGTAGCCTCATCCATGGCGGTGTAGCCGACATCATCCCCATCGGTGGAGAACATGCCGACGCTTCTATGGTCGGGCGGTAAATTCCATTGTTTTTGGAGTTCCGCGCTCAGGCTTGGAATGATCTTTACCATCAACACCTTGGTTTCAAGTTTGTCAAACTTCAACGGATAGGCCTCCTTCTTGTTTGTTTTTTGTCATTGGTGTCAAAGGTCAAGGCCAAGGCCTGAGATTTTCCGCTCAAGCATCAGCTTTACAATATCGGCAATGTGGGCTCCGGCTTCGGTTGGCGGGGTACCGCCTCTATGAATATTGGAAATCACGGTGCGCCCAGCCTCCGGCATACCGACATACCCCTTATAAGTAATGTAAGCGCTCATGGATTCACCGGTCGCAAGTCCGGGACGCTCGCCGATCAGGTTGACCGTAACGACAGAGCCGAGAATCTCCGTAACGTGATCCATGATGCCGACCCGGGCGTAGCGTACGAAAAAGGGAGTTCCCGCGTCTATTCCGTAGGCCTTGAATCCCTGCATGATGGCGGGCAGCACGGCTTCAATGTTGGCGGTCACCGCTGTTGATGAAAGTCCGTCGGAGATAAATACCTGTGCCTGCGGGTGATTTTTACATTCGGCTTTTATTCTTGCGGTAGTCTCCTCGTCAAAAAGCCGCCCCAGATCGGGCCTCTGCAAATACTCCGCTTTGGATTCGCACCGCGTTTTGTACGACTGCATGCCCAGCTTTTTGATGAAGTCCTCAGGAACCTCCGTAAATACGGCGTCCACGGCCACGGCATGATCGGCGCGGAAACGAAGGAAGGTGTCGGTTTTAAGGCGTGTGCCGGCACGCCAGACGCCCAGCCGCGCGGGGGTTTTGGATTTCATGCGCATGTACTCGGCCTTGTTGCACGGGTTGGGTATGAGAAAGTCGTCCTGAAGGCGGATAGATGTAATGTCCGGTATCATTTCTCCTTCCGGCGCTCTTTCCGCGGAGCATCCGTTTTCCGATTTGCTGATCACTTCCGATACGATGCGGGATATGATATCGTGCAGTCTGTCGTCAGTTGCCATTTCAATTCCTCCTTATCTTTCCTGCTCGGGGTCATTTAAAAAACATGGAAGCGTCGCCGGCCTTGTCAGTGAGCGCGCCCAGTTCGTCCATAAGGCCGAGATTCATCATCCACCTATGAAATTCCACCACCGGTTTGCGTCCGGTCATAATGCGCATGGTGGCGTTGTCATGATAGCTGTTATCCTGATAGCTGAGCATGACGTCGTCGCCCAAAGGCAGACCGGCCACATAATTTGTACCGACAAAGCACATGAGCATGTCGATGATCTCAAGGTCGTTCTGGTCGGCGTGCATATGATTTGTATAGGCACAGCCGCTTCCCATCGGTAAGCCGCTCATCTTGCCCATGAACTGGTCCTCAAGATGGGCGCGAAGAGCCTCTCTGCCGTCGTAAAGGCTTTCTGGGCCGATGAAGCCGCTGACATTGTTCACGCAGAAAGGTTTGTATCTTTTCCCGTAGCCGTAGGTGCGGGCTTCGAGGGTCATTTCATCGACACCGCAGTCGGCATCAATGGACATTTCGGAGCCCTGTCCGGTCTCAAAATACATGAGGTTCGGGCCGGAGGCGATCCCTTTGTGGCGGATAAGGTCGTCGGCCTCATCCAGCATTTCCGTGGTGATGCCGAAAGCGCGGAGCGCGGGCTCTGTCCCGGCAATGCTTTGAAAGAATAGGGAGAGGGGAGCCCCCTCCTTGACGGCCTGCATCTGGGTCGTGATATGGGAAAGGACGGAGGACTGAGTTGGACAGCTCCAGTCCTCCATGAATTTATAGACGGCATTGGCGATACGCTTGGTGTTTTCGACATTGTCTTCCACCGGGTTCACCCCGATCATGGCATCGCCGCACCCATAGGCGATACCTTCCAGTACGGCGAGCATGATACCGTCGATGTCGTCGGTGGGATGGTTCGGCTGGCTGCGGAAAGCCAGTATCTCCGGCCGGCCAACCTCTGTGTTGGCCTTGCCTGTAACAATGATCTTTTTGCTGGTGTAGGCAAGATCCATGTTGCTCATGATCTTGGCAAGGCCGGCGATCACTTCGGAACAAAAACCGGAAGAGAGGATCCTTATGTCGTTGCCGCTGGTGTGGCAGTCCATAAGATATTCCCGAAGATCGCCAAGGGTCATATTCCTGAACTTTTCATAGTAATAATCATTCAGTCCGTCGATGATGACTCTTGTGCAGAAGTCGTCCTCATAGGGGACGGCCGGGTTTTCGGTCAGGTCTCCGACCGTCAGATGGGACAGGACGACTTTCGCGGCAACACGCTCCAAAGCCGTTTCCGCCGCGATTCCCTGAAAAATATCGCCGGATTTTGGCTCGTTGGCCTTTGCAAGTACATCTTTCACATCTTTGAACTGATACGTTTTTCCATACAGAGCTGTTTTCAATATCATTTTCGCATCCTCCTTTTACCTGTTTGCCATTGAACGGTCATGCCCGCCATTTGTGCATATCTTTTTAAGGTCAGCCTCCTTCCGGGCGGAATCGACATTTTTTGCGCGTGGAATCGGATAAAAAAGCCCGAAAATATGCTTTCGCATACTTTCGGGCTGCTTCGCCGTTTTTATCCCGCCTTGCTTCAACGGGATACGTTATTCATAAAAATCGAAGGAGACTTTTGTCCCGGTTTTGTCGGTAACTATTTTTAATTCACCGTTCAGTTTTTCATTCACAATGGTCTCCACAAGGTCAAGCCCCATGGCGCCATCCCGACGTTTGCCTGGATCGTAACCGACGCCGTTGTCCTTGACGGAGACTGCCGTAAAGAGAAACTCCTTTTTGACGATGACGGTTACGTTTCCGTCCATACCTCCGGGAAATGCGTGGCACAGCGCATTCTGCACAAGCTCGTTTACGACGAGGGCCACGGATGAGGCGGTGCTTGCCGAAACCTCCACATCGTCGCCGGTTATCCTTACGGTAATATTTTGCGTTGCCGCCGGAGAGTTCTGCAACGTGTTTTTACGCAGTAATTCGAGAACGAATTTCAGGGACATCGTCTCCTGCGTGACATGGACGATTTCCTCAAGCGTTGCCGCCAGCGCCTCAAGGCGGCCGGCCGTGTTCGCTAAAGTCTCCTTTGCCGCCTGTGAATCAAGATATTTTTCTTGATAGCGCATGGCGTCGGCAAACATATGCAGGCTGTTGCTCATTCGGTGGCGCAGTTCACGTATGGCCACTCCCTGCATGGCGTTTTGCTTTTTCAGTTCCATCATGTCGGAAACGTCCCGGATGATCAGAACATATTTAGTGCCGGGAGTGGTAAGAGAGACTATTTTGTAATCCAATGTATGGCTGCTTACGATCACCCGGCGAGGTTCCAGCGGACAGTTGACGGGATTGTCCTCGGCACTTATATAGCTTTCCGCGTCGAGTTGGATATTGGTCATCGTCATTCCGATGATATCGTCCACATATCCGAGCTGTGAATACAGCTGAGCCGCGGCCTTATTTCTGCCGGATACGAGAAATTCATCGTTGATCAGGACAATGGCTTCATCCAGATAGTCGGCAAACCAGCTTATGTCGCCGACGGCGGGAAACCCCGGTTCATCCCCCGGAACGGAGTCTTTCCGGTCCTCCGCTTTTTTTTCATATATAAGGACGGCAATGACCCTTCCGTTGCAGTAAATGGGTTCCGTTGTCTGAACGACCTTTCGGTTTTCAACGGCGTTGATCACGCGCATTTCGCTGGTAGGAATGCCGAGGCGAAAGGTCCTGTCCATCGCCGGTTCGTCCCGCCAGTTCATCAGCATCCCAAGAATATTTACCGTGTAATTGGACGGGACGGTTTGAGGTTTTGCCTCACAGACCACGATCGCCGTTTTACCGGTTGATGAACGACAGTCAATGAAAGCATCGGATTCCGCCGCGTTTGCCAAAGCCTGAAGCCGGTCGTTATACTCTTCTATTTTGGCGATCTCATCGTCCGTAAGGTCGGTATATTTTTGGCAAAGCGCCCTGGTGACACTAATCATCCGTTCCACCCAGTTTTTCAATAAACCCTTTGGCCACGGCTTCCATTGAAACGTTCTTCCTTCTGCTGAGTTCCCGCAGCAGCGTATAAGCATCCTATTCTGAACAGCTATGGTTTTCCATGATCAAAAGCTTGGCCCTTTTCACAGTTTCATGGCTGCTTTGCCGTTTTTGAAGCTCAACCATATCATTCCGCGCTTTTGTGGATTCCTCCGCTTTTTTCAGGCAGACATCCAGAGTTGACAGGATGCGGCTGCTGTCAATCGGTTTGACAAGGTAGCCCGCAACGCCGGTTTCGGAAGCGTTTTCCACATATTCAAGATCGTTGAAAGCGGTCAGCATGACAACGCAACCGGAAAGCCCATCCCGAATAATTTCCTTTGCCGCCTCAATACCGGTCATAATCGGCATTTTTATATCCAGTAGCGCGATATCCGGGGAGAGTCTACGGCAGAGAGAGAGGGCTTGCGCACCATTGCTGGCCTGTGCCACCACCTGATATGATGTAGCCGCAAACACGGATTCCAGCGCCATGCGGACATTTTTGTCATCATCAGCAATGAGCACTGTCACCGGATTTTCGCATTCACAGGACATTATGCTACCTCCAATAAAAAGCGATCAGTTCATACACGGCTTTATTTCTGGAGTATCTGAACTATTTTGCTTACAGGCATCTCTTTTTCTTTGCTCAGCTTTTCAATAAAAGCCCGGGCCTGCTCATATGACATTTTGTTTTGCTCTGCGATCATTCCAATCGTTTTTTCAAGCATAAGCTGTTCATTAAAATCCGAGCAGAGCATATCGAACTCATTGCGGAACGTGCGCTGACGGCGTTTTTCCGCCAATGAAACCATCAGCCACGGGATCACATAATCAATTGAGAAAGGTTCGATGATAAATCCGTCGGCGCCAAGTCCCGCAGCCCGTTCCACAAGAGCTTTGTCGTAGGCCGAGGACGTAACGGCAATCAGACAGCCTTTGTTTTCCTTACGGACATTGCTGACAACGGTCAGCCCGTCAGCCAAAGGCAAGGCTATATCAACAAACGCGATGAAAGGCGATTTCTCCTCAAAAATTTTTATGGCGTCAAGGCCGTCGCGGGCCGTGGCCAAGTTGTAAGTGCCATGTTCCCTCAAAATGGCAGACAGTGATTCTATATTTTTTTCTTCTTTTTGGGCGAGTAAAATGCAGGTGTTCAGGCACATATTTCCCCCACTTATAAAAAAACAACGTCCAAAACAAAAAGTTTAAGACGTTATCATCACATCCATGAATATACTACACCATATATCCAATTTCTATTATATTCCGCATTAAATTTTTGTCAACCATTTTTGCTATTCTTGGCGGAAATTGGAAATAGGCGGCCCGTAATGAATGGATACGGATTCTATCGGAACCCGCTCGTCTGCCATTAAGCCGGAAGAAGACGATTGATATCCACCCGCTCCTATGGAAATCCTGCTTTCTGAAAAAATCTATAACTTGGAATCTGCTTGATATAAGCGGACCCTTTTTTCAACGAAAATACAGACCGAAATTTATGACTTCCATAATGGACATCCCCGATATATTCGTGACAATCTTGCACGTAAAGATCGTATAATACTTTAGTAATATCTTATTTGTTGATATGCGTTTCATCGTAGTTGTCCGATAAGAGCTTGTGATTCCGGGAAATGCGTGCTATGCTTTTTACGACAGAATATTCCGGGAGGCTTGACGATGATACCGCTTGTTATCTTGGCCATAGAGGATGATTATGATCGGGAGTTCATGACGAATCTGTTTATGAAATATAAGGATGTCATGTACCGCCGAGCATATGGCATCGTGAAAGAGCCGGAATTGGCCGAAGACGTGCTTCAGATAACCCTTGTAAAACTGATCGAAAAAATAGATCTGCTCGAAAAAATGGATTCGAATAAACTTCCTGCATATATTGTTTCCGCCGTTAAGGCGAATGCGGTCAACTGCTATAACAAAAGAAAATCCAGGCAAAAAAGAACCTGTTACCATATTGAGGACGACAACCTGCGCGATATTCCTGACGACGGAACTTTGCCGGACGACTGCGCCGTCAACAACGAAACCGCGCTGCGGCTGATGGAGACCCTCGACAGGCTGCCGGAAAGCGAAAAATCCGTTTTGATCTACAAATACATTTTAGAATATGCCGACGCCGAAATTTCAAGGTTAATGGACATTTCGAAGGACAGCGTCCGGGTCTATCTGTCGAGAGCAAAAAAGCATGCACTGGCGCTGATTCAGGAAGAGGGTGTGCTCAATGCCGAATAATTCCTACTCGTTAAACGACGGCGCGCTTCGGGAAGCGAAAGAGGATCTGCTGTTCAAAATGGCGCTGGCGCAATATGCAAAACGCGAGAGCGCGGAAATCGCCGAAGAGACGGAGGATTCCGAGGGGCCGAAACCCGGCCGCGATTATGAAACATTCATTGCGCAACAAATTGATAAAAGAAACCGAAAGGATGCTTCCCGGAAGGTGGCCGTTTTTGCGGGAAAGGTGTTTACCAGAGTCGCCGTCGTCGTCTTTTGCGGACTTCTTGCCGTGAGCAGCGCGATGGTGGCATCGGCCGAGGTGAGAAAATCCGTTTACAGGCTGATTTTTACCGATATGGAAAAATACATGCAGGTCGAAATCACGCAGCCGGGAGAGGATTTTATCGATCCGGATGTATTTACTGGCGATCATGCCTATGCGCCCACCTACCTGCCGGAGGGCTTTGCGCTGAACCGGGAAACCGTCGTCAACGACTGGTCGGGGATCGTTGCGGAATATGAAAATGGGGATCAGTTTCTCCGTTTCGAACAAAGCCCATCCTCGGTATACGGCGAGATCCATGTGGATTCCGAGCACGCGGATCGGACGGAGACGATTGATCTCAACGGGAACGACGCCTTGCTGAATGTGAAGAGCTATCCTTTGGGAGATATTCTGGTGACGGTTATCTGGCAACAGGACGGAACCGTATTTCTGATCGAGTCCAATATAGAAACTGAAGAAGTCCTAAACTTCGCCCGTGGTATAAAACAGATCGGTACTTAAGGTTTTCCCGCGTCATAAAATAGATAAATATGTAAAGAAAGCGCTCGGAAAGTAAAATTTCCGGGCGTTTTTTGTTACATATTATGAGTTTCATTTGTCTATATAAGTGAAATCTATTTTGGGAGGTATCGGTATGAAAAGAACTACAGCGTTTTTACTGGCATTGGTCTTGATCGCATCTTTTCTGTGTATTTCGGCATTCGCGGAACAGAATGAAACCGTTTTTCCGAGTGAAAGCGGCATTAAAAACGTCTGCATCAGCAATCTGCGGTGCAAGAGCAGTTTATCCGGTTCCAGAATGTCATTCAAGGCGAGTTTCAGCACCAACGAAGCGGCATACTGCAATGTGAGGATTGATCTGGAACGGGCCGCGACCGGAAGCAGCAATTTTCAGTATGTGAGCAATTTAAAAAATGAGGATCTTACGGGGAATGCGAGCGGCAATAAAAGCTATACGGTTTCGGCCTCGGCAACCAAGGCTTCCGGTTACAAGTACCGTGCGAAGGTGACCGTAAGGGCCTATAACTCGCATGATGTCCTGCTGGATTCCGATTCCGTGTATTCGGCAATTATTAATTGATATGTATTATGGTAATTGATAATTGCGCATTTTATAAGATCCAAAGAATTCTTTTATTATTTTTTAAACATGATAATATTAATAAAGAAGGAAAATAAAAATGAAAAAAGTAATATCCTTTATTTTAACAGTGTGTATGTGTTTCTCGTTTACTTGTGTTTCTTATGCTGCGGAGCCCCAATCCGTAAAAATGAATAAGGATCAATTGCGCGTTGCCGCTTCGTATTTTTTCTGGCGTGATGTTATAGATTCTGGAGAATCGGGGTGGGATGAGAATACCGATTTTGAAAAACCGATTCCTCTTTATAGCATAGAAGAAGATGTTATCGCCTATTATATAAAAACGGTTGATGAAAACGATAAAGTAAACGGTTATATGGTGGTAAACGCCTTTTGGGATAATCCATGTGTTTTAGAGTTCGGCTATGGAGAAAACATCGGCAATACTATCGAAAAATATCGTACATCTATGAATGATAAAGTTTATTATGCAACTTCCGGGATATATTGTTCAAAGGATGAATACAAAAAGACGGACTGTTTTACAAAACAATCCAAAAATCTATCTGATGCCTTGTCCACCTGCAACCCTGTGCTTAAGTCGAAAATAGAAGAAATATATAATTCTCAAACAGGTAGCCAAACAAAAAGCAATTCTGAATGGGGAATAATCGGCTTACGGGATCTCCCCAGTGGCGCATACAGCGTAAGAAATTTATACAATGTTTCTGGAATAGGCTGGTCAACGACCAATGATACTGAAGACGATAATAACTGTGGCCCTACCAGCGGAACCAATATGCTTCTATACTATGAAGAATATTTAAATACCACTTTTGTATCCAGCAAAAGTTGGACAAACCATAAATTATACAACCTTATGAATACAGGAAGTTTAGGTACGTCGGTTACAAATTATATAACAGGAATAAAAGCATACATTAACCAATACTACCCCTCCCATACTGTCACATCCAGTACGCGTTGGTCATATTCTTGGAGCACTTTAAAATCAAATATCAATAATAATGTTATGGTTGCCGCATATGTTTGGGCAATCAATAATCTCGATGGGGCACATTATATAAATTATATTGGTTGGCGGCAATATGCGACGGATGGATTGAATTATGTGAGGGTTTTAAATCAATGGGATACTTCCACCGCACATTTTATTCTTTATGATTCCAGTTATACTTCCAGAGTGACCAGTACGATAAAAATAGTCATTTCTTAAGAGGTGAATATTGTGGCTCCGGGAAAGCTTCCCCCGAAAAAGAATAGAATACTTGCTGTTCTGATATTTTTAGGAGCAGTCTTGATCTTGAAGACTTCACACGTTTTTAATTATTTTCATCCGTTTGCTGTGCAGTTGATAAACGGCGTGGATCTTTCGGAATTCGACAGGAAATATCGCTATAATGAATTAAAAGAAGGGAATGAGTTTCGAGCCGGGTTTCTTTATGCCCCTTCATCGGGTCGCTCGGCAGAAGAGGCCACGGCGTATTATGTTCCGGATCCGGCGTTTGATACATATTATTTAACCGATGATGAGGCTGAAAAGCTGGATTCTCTTCTTTCGGGATATGAGTTTACCTATATGATTTTCAATCCCGGTCTTAAATTGGATTATTCGTCGGATTTATCGTTTTGCAGCCCGATTTCCGAAAGAAAGCCCCTTCATATTACCAGACACAACAACGGAATTTTGACCTGCGGCATTGGATCCGTGTCCTTGCTGGATAACTGCGTCACTCTTGGCAAACCCGTTGCAAAGCTGGATGACCCGGATAGCGATACGAATGCGCCGGATATCGATTGGAACCGCTGCTCCATGGGTTACTGCAACAAAGACCCCGAACTCTATAAAAAAATGACAGAGCTTATTGAAGAAATCATGAAAAAGGCAGTTCAATAAAATGTTTTCTCAATATACAATTAATGATAAATGGAAGAAAAACATGAAGTATACTCTGTTTCGCATTTGCCTGATTCTTTTGCTTTCCGGCTGCGTCTCTGCGGCACAGCCGGAAGATTCAAGCTCTCTGCCGGAGAGTGAAAGCTCTCTTTCGCAGGCCGAATCCGAGTCTTCATCCCTGCCGGAAATTTCGTCGCAGCCGGAAGAACCCTCCCTCTCTTCTCAAAGGGGAACATCTTCCTATGGACAAGTATCCGAGTCCGGTTATGCGTCCGGCTCGCTACAATCTCAGGCAGATGAGACCATTTCGGCAGCGGATATTTCCGCGTTTGAGGCGAAATATTACCTGCTCCTTGGCGCGGATGCATTTGACGAGCAATTCTATTCGGAAAACGGGGAAATGCTGGACTGGGGAAAAATCGACACCTCCAAAGTCGTGCAAATTTACCAATTGATCTATGAGAATCCTTCTGATGCAGACGAATTTGACGCTTTTGTTGCTGCCTATAAGCAGCGAGGGTCTATTTCAGAATTGATTGAGCCAAAAGACATGTATTATGCCAACGTCAACGTAACCAATCGGAGCTATTCTTTAGGAACGGTCGTTTTGGAAAAAGAAAATGGCCGCTATATAGTAGGTTCCTACTATTTGGGCGATGAAAGTGATAAATTCATTTTTCCAAAGAGCAAGACATTGGTTTCGGAAATCTGTGGCCTGTACGATCCCGCTTTCACAGAGATCAGACTTGTAGCATTTCCCTGTATTGGACATGGAATTTTGTTATATGACGGGCAACAGGAGTCCGTCATTTTTATGGGTTCGGGTCGAGATTTAGGAGTAGAAGTGAATGTGCTTTATTCAGCCGATCAGGTAATGGAAAAGATCATTGCCGCAAGGGATTCCATTGTTCAGCCGCAATATGAACCGGAAGTCAATTCCGACGGGGAAATCAATGCTGTAACAGGTTAATCATCGGAGAAAGCAGAATATCTGGTGATTTCCCTGAGAAAAGAAGAGAGGGAGATAAATGAAACTCTTTATTGCTTTTATTTGTATGGTATTGCTGCTCTCCGGATGCAATGCTCAGAAATTGCCGGAGGATTCCGGCTCCCTGCCTGAAAACGGAAGCGCTCTTTCGCAGGCGGAGTCTAAATCTTCATCCCAGCCGGAATCTTCATCGCAACCGGAGGAATCCTCCCTCTCTTCTCAAGGAGAAGCGTCTTCCTACGGGCAGGAAGTATCAGAGCCAGGTTCGACGTCCGGCTCGCTACAATCTCAGGCAGATGAGACCATTCCGGCAGCGGACATCTCCGCGTTCGAGGCGAAATATTACTTGCCCCTTGGCGCGGATGCGTTTGACGAGCAATTCTATTCGGAAAATGAGGGCGTTTTGCTTGGCAGTACCATTGATGAATCAAAAGTGGTACAAAGTTATGAGTTAATTTATGATCCTATAATTGAAACCGATTTCGATAGTTTAGCTACGGAGTTTAAACGTGGGAAAAAATTTTCGGAACTAATAAGACCTACCGTTTACTATTATACTCTCGCTAGCGGTGGAAACAGAGACGCAGTCCCTGGAACGGCAATTCTAGAAAAAGTGAATGGTCATTTTAAGGTTGATTCTTTTGTTGAAGCTGATAAAGGAAAAGTCTTTTGTATCTCAAATGACCAAGCTTTATATAAAGAAATTAGTAATCAATACAATCCTGAAGAAATAGAAATGAAGTTTATTACTTTCTATAACATTGGATGTGGAATATTAATTTCTGATGGGCAACAGGAATCTATTGTCTTTACGGATCCGAATCGGCATTTGGGAGTGGAAGCCAACGTACTTTACTCGGCCGATCAGGTAATGGAAAAAATCACTGCCGCAAAAGACTATATTGTAAGGCCATCGGTTGAAATGGAAGTAAATTCCGACGGGGAGATCAACGCCGTGACGGGTTAATCATCGGAGAAAGCATAATATCTGGTGATTTCCCTGAGAAAAGAAGAGAGGGAGATAAATGAAACTCTTTATTGCTTTTATTTGTATGGTATTGCTGCTCTCCGGATGCAATGCTCAGAAATTGCCGGAGGATTCAGACTCTTTGTCTGAGAGCGAAAGTTCTTCTTTGCAGGCCGAATCCGAGTCTTCATCCCAGCCGGAATCTTCATCGCAACCGGAGGAATCCTTCCTCTCTTCTCAAAGTGAAGCGCCTTCCTACGGGCAGGAAGTATCCGAGCCCGGTTTAGCGTCCGGTTCGCTACAATCTCAGGCAAACGAGGCCGTTCCGGCAGCGGATATTTCCGTGTTTGAGGCAAAATATTACCTGCCTCTTGGCACGGATGCGTTTGACGAGCAGTTCTATTCGGAAAACGGAGAGATGCTGGACTGGGGAAAAATCGATACCTCCAAAGTCGTACAGAGATATAAACTGATCTATGAGAATCCTTCGGCCGCTGATGAATTCGACGCTTTTGTTACTGCGTACAAGAAAGGAAAATTTCTTTCGGAATTGATCGAGCCAGATAATGTATATTACGCCACCGTCAATGTACCCAACCAAAGCTACTCCACAGGAATGGTTACATTAGAAAAAGAAAACGATCGTTTTATGATAAATTCATCTTACCTGGGCGACGATAATGACAGTTGGTTATTTTCTTTCCCGAATAATGGAACTCTGGCTGCCGATATCTGCAGTCGGTATGATCCTGCTGCCACCGAGGTTAAGTTTGTAATGTTCTCCTTTATTGGGTGCGGACTATTATTCTCTGACGGGCAACAGGAATCCATTGTCTTTACGTATCCGATCCAAGATTTAAGAGTAAAAGCCAATGTGCTTTATTCCACCGATCAGGTGATGGAGAATATCATCGCCGCGAGGGATTCCATTGTTCGGCCGCAACATGAACCGGAAGTCAATTCCGACGGGGAGATCAACTATTGGGTTGGTTAAAATCCTTTGCCCGCTCGACGAGTATGGAAGGAGACTATGAAGTACATTTTATTTTGCATTTGCCTGATTCTCTTGCTTTCCGGCTGCGTCTCCACAGCGCAGCCGGAGGATTCGAGTTCTTTGCCAGTAAGCGAAAGCGCTTTTTCGCAGGCCGAAACCGAATCTTCATCCCTGCCTGAATCTTCGTCGCAGCCGGAGGAAACGAACCCAAACCCGGGCACGGTGATCTCTCCCTATTCTTTGTCGGAGCTCGGATATCGTTTGGCGATTCCGGAGGATATTGGTATTTATGATACGAATGAATATCAAGAGGGCAGAGACCTTGTCCACCAGCATTTTGACCCGCCGCTGTATTTCGTACAAAATGAAGAAACGGTCTATATGTACGGTACTTATCTCTATAATTCTTATGGAGGAGATAATCTGCTAGGCACATACACAGCAATACATCCAAACTGCCAATACCAAGGCATGAGCGCCGATACTGATATCTGCTTTGTCCTGTTGCAAACCTTTAAGACCGAAGACATACAAAAGCCCTACGCAAAGGTGGCTTTTCTGAAAACATCCTATAGCTCGGCACAGGTAAAACAATATGAGGAATATACGCTCGATGTCGCCCTGCTGGAAGACTACATAATATATCAAGATGATACGATTATAGTATATGATTTCTTTGAGTTTACTGATGCACCTTCATTGAACGAACAGTTGAAAAGCTTGGCGGAGCAAGCACGATTCGCCGAGCTTGGGATAGACCTTTCGTGGATATCCGACATGCGCGATTATTTTCTCGAAACGGACGGCGGGGTCGGGCGTTTCATCACGAAATCATAGACGAGAATTCAGGACGGAACCGTGTTTCTGATCGAGTCAGATACAGATTTGTTTTTTATGGTTTGAATTGCGTTTTGGATATTGCTGCAACCTCAAAGAAATCAGATGTAGTAAAAGCGATGTCCGGGCACATATTACAAAGCAGAAAATAACAGGATGGTATAAACCTCATAGAAAATTCTTGTTGTAATGGCAGTGAGGGGAAGCGATGCAACTCGGAGGCTTGACGGAACTGATGACGCGATGCAAACGCTGACCTCATCCTTGGTAATATCTTATTTGTTTATATGTGTATCCCCATTCGTAGGTCATCAGAAAGACCATATCCGCGATGCTGCCGGCGGCGGGATAGTTGTGGGCCTCATACAAAAGACCCGGCTGGTTGGCGAAAGTCTTTGGGGCGAGGGCCACGCTCAGCAGAAGTCCTGCCGCGGAGAGCCTCGCCTTGGCGTTGGAAAGAAAATTGAGGTAGGCCTGCGCATCCTCCGGCGCGATGAATTCAAAATCCACGTCGAGCCCGGCGTATCCCTTTTCCTTCATCGTCGCAAGGATATGATCCAAAACAAGGTTTTGATAATCCTTGTCGTTGAGCAGGCGTTTCGCTTTTTCGGTGGAGAAGGTACCCCCTTCCGTGATCGTCGTGAGCACCATAATGGGTTCCGCCTGAAACTGATAGGCCAGGTGGATCAGCTCGTTGTCGTCGGCGGGGATCAGATCGCCGTTTTCCTGGAAACCGTATGAAAAGATCGAGAGATAGGTCAGAAACGGCAGGGCGCGCAGCAGCGTATTGCGGCTGATGTACGGGTAGGCGTATCCGCTGATGCGGATGGTGCGGATCTTTTCTCCGCGGAAGCGGATGGTCAGTTCCTGTCCGATGCGGAGCACCGGATTTTCCGCAAGCTCCGGGTTGTTTTGAATGAGCACGATAGCGGTGATTCCGTAGGCCGCGGCGATGGAGTCGAGGGTATCGCCGCGCCGAACAAGATAGACGACCTCAGGCAGCGTGATGATGAGCGCCTGCCCGACGACGAGCCGGTGATCATGCTGCCGGGCCGTCTGACCCGGTGGAAGGGCCAGACGGTCCTGATCGAGG
>Ga0116162_10001314_pt1 | contig 16348 bp, 16 predicted proteins | sample AD_UKC105_MetaG_FD_89875 | JGI IMG/M metagenome (GOLD analysis project Ga0116162, IMG submission 89875) | Active sludge microbial communities of municipal wastewater-treating anaerobic digesters from Hong Kong - AD_UKC105_MetaG | ecosystem: Engineered > Bioreactor > Anaerobic > Digestate... | reverse complement strand
CACGCCGTTTGGCAAAGGAAAGCATATCCGCCGAATAATCCAGGCACTGTACCTCTGCGTTCGGTAATTCTTGATAGACGGGCATCGTAATCACGCCTGTTCCAACCGGTACCTCCAGCATACTTCCGGAGAAATCGTGCGGTATTCCGCGCAACGCTTCACACAGATACGTCTCGTTTTCCCGCCAGCCCATCGCCCAAACCAAGCGGCAAACGACCTTGCCCATCGGCGTCGAGCAAGTGATCATGCCGTCATAAAAGCGTGAAGCGTCCGCAACGGAGCGGTATGCCCCGCGAATTTTCGCCGGTCTCGGCAGTTGTTGTTCCATGTCGTACTTCCCCCTGTATCAATTTAAAAACAATACGACGGTTCTAAGAATTGCGCCTTCCACATGAAATTTCTCTTTGCGCATTCTTTCCGCGGCCATAGTTAAAATCGTCTAACTCATTATAGCATCCATTGGTAAATCCGCAAAATTCTGTGCTTCTTGATTTCTTAGCGAAATCATTCTGCCGGAAATGTCCGAAACACACTATGAGAAATGCGCTGAACACGCTACGAATGGCCTTAACGCGATAGGATTCGCATTACAGTCTTCGCTTGTAAACAAAATCGAGTCGACCGCCGGTATGCGGCGTCCCGATGGGCGCCCTATCGAAATAAAACCGCTCCTTGATCCGCATATTTGTTTCCTGTATGCTTAACTTACGTTCCGGCGCGCAAGCCGCCGGTTTAAACCCCGTTTAAAAACGATCTCTATCATTTGTAAATAGATTGGAGGTGTCCCGATGAACAAGATCATGGTCGTGGACGACGATCCCAATATTCGCGAGCTGGTTCGGCTGATCCTGAAAAAAGAGGGGTTCGCCGTGTTGGAAGCCTTCGACGGGCGGGACGCGTTAAGCAAAATGGAGGAAAATAGGATCGATCTAATCGTTCTGGACGTCATGATGCCGAACATGGACGGCTACGCCTTCTGCCAGGAAGTCAGAGGCTATTCCAATCTCCCGATCCTGATGCTGACGGCCAAGGGGGAAACGGCCGACAAGGTAAAAGGCTTCGAGCTCGGCTCGGATGACTATCTGGCAAAGCCGTTCGAGCCGGCCGAGCTCGCCGCGCGCGTAAAGGCGCTGCTGAAGCGCTGCAATATCGCCAGCTCGCAGATCGCCGAGGTTGGCAAAATCAAAATCGACCGGAACCGGTATCTGGTCGAAACCGAGTCCGGCAGCGTCACTCTGCCGCTGAAGGAATTCGAACTGCTCTTCCTCCTCGCCGGCTCTCCGGGAAGAACCTTTTCCAGAGACCGCCTGATCGAAGACGTCTGGGGATACGATTTCGACGGAAACGAACGCACGCTGGACGTGCATGTCAGCCGCCTGCGGGACCGTTTCCCTCCCGAACAATACGGATTCCAGATCACCACGATACGGGGCGTCGGTTACAGGCTTGAGGAAATAAAATGAAACAACACAAAAGACGGTTTTATCCGTATGTTCTTCTGCTTTTACTGCTCTTGGGCTGCTTTTTTACCGCGGCATATTTTGTTGCGCTCCTTTGGGACGGCAGCGCTTCCTTCGCGTCCGCATGCAGGCAGGCGCTGGTTTCGTTTTTGGGATTGTTGATTTTCACGCTGCTGTGGTTTCTCTTTTGGACGGTTCGCCACATGCTCGTCCACCATCTTGGTTTCACACGGGCGCAGAAGGACGCCAATCATTCGTTTCTCGACGAAATCGACGAAGCTCTGGACCGGATTGCAAAAGGCGACTTTGAAGCCCGGATCGACAGGGACAAGTTTCCAAGCGGCGGGCACCGCATGCTGGAACTGGCCGACAAGATCAACCACATGGCCGAAGAGCTCGGCGGGCTCGAAACGATGAGCCGTGATTTCGTTTCCAACGTGTCCCACGAAATCCAGTCGCCGCTGACCTCCATCCGCGGGTTCGTCGCGCTGCTCAGGGACGACGATTTGAGCCGGGAGGACCGGCTGCACTATATCGGCATCGTCGAATCGGAGAGCCTGCGGCTTTCCAAGCTCGGCGAAAACCTGCTTCGCCTTTCGACGCTGGATTCGGAATCCGTCGCGTTCAAACCGCAAAAGTATGCTCTCGACCAGCAGCTCAAGGACATCATTGTGCTGCTTGAGCCGCAATGGTCCGCAAAGGACATCGAGGTGTCCCTTGGCGGGGCGCATATCGAACTCTGCGCGGACAAGGACCTGCTCAGCCAGGTTTGGATCAACCTGCTCAACAACAGCATTAAGTTCACTCCTGTCGGCGGCAGGATCGCCGTGTCCGTCACGACCAGCGACGCAGAGGTGGGCGTCGCAGTGTCCGACACAGGCGCAGGCATGACGGAAGAGACGATCGCCCATATTTTCGAGCGGTTTTACATGGCGGACAAGGCGCGCAGCCGCGAAGCGGGCGGAAGCGGCCTCGGTCTTTCCATCGTGAAAAAGATCGTGCAGCTGCACCGCGGGCGAATCGACGTAACGAGCACGCCCGGCGAAGGCAGCGTTATTACGGTGCAGCTCCCGCAAAAAAACACCCCAGTTTAAACTGCGTTTACATTCACGTTAAACTGCATTTACGTCAGGGCGGTATCCTCTAGACAACAACCAAGAGGAGGCCGTCAAAATGAGACCAAACAAACACAATCAACCGGAACCCGCAGCGGCTCTGCCACGCGTTTCGGTATCGCGGCAGGCAAGCCGCCTGCTGCCGAAGGTATTGATCGACTACCTGACCCGGCTTATCGCGATCGACCGGCAGATCGCCGGAGGAACCCACACGTTTCATCTCCATCCGGCCACGCTCGGCGGCCGGACCGTTCTGGATATTTTCCATGCGGGCGAAAACGGCGCGTTTGCCACGCACCGCGTGTTCGGCTGCGAGAGCGTATCTGCGGAAATCGTCGTCGTCTGCGAACCGGAGTCCTGGCGGATGTCCGAAGCAAACGAGCAGTTTCAGCCACTTTTCGCACCCGGGCTGCCCCACAAAACCAGCGCGTTCGTTTTCCATCCGGAACCGCTGGCCGTATGAACAAGCCGAGTGAATCGCTTGAAAACTACCTGAAAGCGATTTATGAGCTTCAAAGGGCGAACGGAAGCGTCCGCTCCGTCGACATCGCCCGGCGGCTCGGCTGTTCCAAGGCGAGCGTCTGTGTCGCTATGAAAAAACTCCGGCTGGAAGGGCTGATCGAGATGGACTGTAAAAAGGACATCCGCCTCACCGCCCAGGGTGAAACGCAGGCCGCAGCACTGCGGGAAACCTACCTGCTGATCAAGCGCTACCTGACGGGCGTGCTGGACGTGGACGAGCAGACCGCGGCGCGGGACGCCTGCCGAATGGAGCACGTCCTCAGCAGCGAAACTCTGCAAAAAACAAAGCTCGCCCTGCGCGGAATGTAGTCTTGACAAAAGTGTTTAGCCGCTATATGCTTTTGTCATGACAAACATGAAATTCGAAAACCGAACGAAAATCAGCTACACGTTCCTCCGCGTCATGTCCAAACTGGCGGAAACCGACAAGAAAACCCGGTATTACGGAACAAACGAGCAGCTTCACGACGCGGAAATCCATATGATCAAGGCGATCCGCGAAAACGAAGGCATTCATGTTACGGGTCTTGCGGACCTGCTCGGCGTGACGAAAGGCGCGGTATCGCAGATTCTCCGGAAGCTCGAATGCAAAGGCATGATCGTTAAGGAAACCGATCCTGAGAACCTCTCCCGCCTGAAACTGCGGCTGACGGAGAAAGGCGAAACGGCCTATCTGCGCCACGAGGAACTGCACCGGGAATTCGACGTGTTCTTCCAGCATGCGCTGTTAGGCGCAACGGAAGCGGAGCAAGCGTTTCTGCATCGTTTTCTCAATTCGCTAGATGAGGAACTGGACCAGGCCGACAAGCTCTGACCAACCGCAGCCCGGCGGTACCGCCGCGCCAGGGCTTTTATTATACAGAATGTGTTTAGTTGCTATACGCATGTACCGCCATTTTTCGGCGGTATAAAGCTCGATCAGAAAGGCTATCCCCTACATGAACGGAAACGATCAAAAACTCTTAATGATGCGGGACGAAAAAATCCCAAAGGTACTTTTAAAACTCGGCATCCCGACAATGGTCGGCATGATGGTCTCGGCGCTGTACAGCGTTGTGGACGCCTATTTCGTCGGGTGGCTCGGCACCAGCCAGATGGGCGCGGTGTCCGTCGTATTCCCGATCGTGCAGATCATCGTCGGCCTCGGCATGATGTTCGGCAGCGGCGCGGCGTCCTATATCTCCCGCCTGCTCGGCGCAAACAATGCGGACGAAGCGAACCGCACGGCTTCGACGGCGTTATTTTCGAGCCTTGTCGTCGGCGCCGCCGCCATCTCGGCCGCCCTATGCTTTCTGGACAAACTGCTGGTTGCGCTGGGCGCGACCGAAACCATACTGCCGTATGCGCACGAATATGCCGTCGTCTACGTCGCAGGCTCCATTCTGAACATCCTGAACATCACGATGAACAATATCGTCACTGCCGAGGGCCGCTCGAAGCTGACGATGGTCTCCATGCTCATCGGCGGCGGGCTCAACGTGATCCTCGACCCGATCTTCATCTTCCCGCTCGGTTTCGGCGTGCGCGGCGCGGCAATTGCCACGATCGTTTCCCAGGCGGCAACCACCTGTCTGTATCTTTGGTTCGTCCTGAGAAAGAAAGGTTACCTGCGGTTTTCGCCAAAGCTTTTTACCTTCAGCGGCAAAATCTACGGCGAAGTGCTCAAAGTGGGAATTCCGATCCTTGTTTTTCAGTTCCTCGCAAGCGCCGCGCTGAGCCTTACGAACACGGCCGCGAGCGTATACGGGGACTCCGCCATAGCCGCCGTCGGCGTAGTGGCGCGCATCATGACGCTGGGCACCTATGTGATCTACGGCTTCATGAAGGGCTTCCAGCCGGTAGCGGGCTATAATTTCGGCGCAAAACGGTACGGACGTATGTGGGAAGCGACGAAGCTTTCGCTTTTGTGGGCAACGGTTTTCTGCACCGTTTCGGCAATTTTGATGATCGCTATTCCCGATCGGATCGTCTCTCTGTTTTCAAAGAGCGACGCGCTGCTTGTCGGGATCGGCGCGCGGCAGCTGCGGGCCTGCGGATTCGTTTTTCCGCTGTTCGGATTTGAAATCGTCTTTATGGATCTGTTTCTTGCAATCGGACGCGGGCTGCAGGGCGGCCTGCTCAGTGTCAGCCGGCAGGGCATCTTCTTTATCCCTGCGATTCTCCTTCTCCCCCGCTTGTTCGGCATTGACGGTATTATCTGGGCGCAGCCTGCGGCGGACTTTCTCACCATCGTTCTGACCGCAGTTTTCGCCCTGGCGTTCCGTAAAAAAATCCCCGCGGCCAATGCCGCGGAGCCTGCGCAGGAGCGCCGTTCGGACGCGCACTGCAAACTGGAAAGGAGCTGAAACCGCCATGCGCTGTGCAAATCTCTTTGCAATCCTGCTCAACAACCGAGCGCGCAAAAACGCAAACCGGGTGCTGGACGCTCTCGCAATCGTCCCCGGAAGCACAATCGCGGACGTCGGTTCGGGCGGCGGATTTTTCACGTTCGCCTTCGCCGGACGGACCGGCGCGGCCGGCACCGTGTTCGCCTTGGACGTCGATCCGGCCCTGCTTACACGCATTTCCCGTATCGCAAAAAAGCGGGCGCTCGGCAACGTCGTCCCGGTCCTCTCGGAAGCGGGCGTGCCGAACCTCCCGCCCCAAAGCTGCGATCTCGTCTTCCTGCGCAGCGTATACCACCATCTGCCGGACCCGCCATCATATTTTCGTCAGCTCGGTGAAAAGCTGAAGCCGGGCGGGCGCGTCGCAGTGCTGGACTGGAAACGCTCGTCCGGCGGATGGGTCGCCCGCTCCGGGCATGCGGTTTCGGAAGAAAAAATACTCGCCGCGCTGGAAGGGGCGGGTTTCTCGTGCGTCCGGTCTTTCGATTTCCTGCCGAAGCAGTGCTTCTTTCTCTTCCAAAAAACGATCTGATCCGATTTCCGGCGTTTGGTTCGAGGCGGCGGGAAGCGAAACGCTTCCCCGCCGCTCTGGCCCTAAAGGCAAATCCATTGAAGATTACCCGCCTGAAACCGGTGGCCGCTTGTTTTCCTCCCCGCTTATGCTTCGCTGGATGGGAAACACGTTTTGCAGGCTGCCGCAATTACGCAGCGCTGTTTACGCCAGCTTCCAGCCGATCGCTTTCGAGCGCATGCGCAGAAAGTTTCTATAGATGCCGTCCTTCTTCATCAGCTCTTCATGTGTGCCGCGCTGCACGATTTTGCCTTCGTCCACCACCAGTATCTGGTCCGCGTCCCGGACGGTATTGAGCCGGTGCGCGATCGTGATGAGCGTCTTCCCCGCCGTCAGCTCGCGGATCGCCTCAAGCAGCGCCTTTTCGTTTTCCGGGTCCACGCTCGACGTCGCTTCGTCCAGAATGATAATCGGGGCGTTCTTCAGGATCGCGCGCGCAATGGAGATGCGCTGCTTTTCCCCGCCGGAAAGCGTGGACCCGCCTTCGCCGACGACCGTTCCGTATCCCTCCGGCATGGCGCTGATGAATTCGTGGCAGCGCGCCTTCTTCGCAGCCTCGACCACCTGCTCATGGGACGCCTGCGGATTGCCGAAGCGAATGTTGTTTTCGATCGTATCGTGAAAAAGATACACGTTTTGAAACACCATGGACAGTTCGTCGAGCAGGCTCTCTGCGGTGTAATCCTTCACGTTTTGCCCGCCGATCAGCACCGCGCCGGACGACACGTCCCAGAAACGCGCAATCAGATTGCACAGCGTTGTTTTGCCGCTGCCGGAGGGGCCGACGATGGCGCAGCTCGTACCCTGCGGCACGCGGAAGGACACATGATCGATCACGGTCCGGCTGTCGTACGCAAACGACACGTCCCGAAGCTCGATATCCAGCGAATCGTCTTTCAGCGCCCGGTCGGTCGCGTCGAGCTTCGGGATATTCGTCACGATCTCCAGCCGGTCCAGCTCGTTGTTGATTTTTCTGGCCAGGAAAGCGCCGTCCCCCATCTGTTCGAGCTCCGCAAAGATGATGAACGCGGCCACGAGGAACGTCAGGCAGTACGAAAGCGGAATGCCCCCTGCAAGATACTGTGCGGTTGCGACAAATAACAGCGCGCAGCTTGTGAGCTTGAACACCAGCGAATAGAGCCGCATCACGCCGGCGGCGGCATGCTCCTGATCGTAGGCCGCCTGCCTTCTGCCCTCGAACGCTTTGTAGACGTTCCCTTCGCTGCTATTGTCCTGCATAAACGCGCGCGAAACGGCGATCCCGCGGATATATTCGAGCGATTCCGTCACCAGCTTCTCCTGCGCCGCCTGCACGCGGACGGTATGGGCCGCCGCTCTCTTCTGGATCGTGCGGAGCACGATCAGTCCGATCACCAGCCCGGCGAAGCTCACGAGCGCAATCGGCAGGCTGAAAAACGCCAGCATGACGATCATGATCAGCGCCATGGAGACGCCGCCCGTGATATCCATGATCGCCATCATGGAGTACTGCTCCAGTTCCACCACGGTCGACGTGAGAACGGTTTGAATCGTTCCCAGCCGCTGGTCGGAAAAATAGCCCATCGGCGCGTTCTTCATCCGGTCCCCCACCGCGAGGCGGTAGTCGCGGAACATGTCGAAGCCCTTTGCGCTCATGGTGATGCTGCAAAGCCACTCGAACAGGAACCGCCCGGCGATGCTTCCGATCAAAACCCACAGCGCCCGATAGATGACGGCGGGCGTAATGTTGCCGATGTGTTCGAAGACGATGAACACCGCCAGCAGCATCAACGCCATAGAGAAGGTTTTCAGGATATTGAACACGATGCCCAGCAGGATGCGGTGTTTGCTTCTGCCCGCGATCTTCAAAATTCGTTGGATCATTCGTAACATTGTTATTGCACCTCGCTTTCCGCAACATCGGCGGACCCGATGTATTCACACCACATCGTTTCGTACAGCGGACACGAGGCGAGCAAAGCCTCGTGCGTCCCGCTCGCAGCCACGCGCCCTTTGTCTATCACCAGGATCTGGTCGGCGTTGCGTACGGTGGCGAGGCGGTGCGCAACGACGACGAGCGTTTTGCCTCGGACCAGTCTGCCGATCGCCTCCTGAATCTGCGCCTCGCTTTCCGGGTCGGCATACGCCGTCGCTTCGTCGAGAACGATTACCGAAGCCGGCTTGAGCATGGCCCTCGCGAGCGTAATCCGCTGCCGCTCGCCGCCGGACAGGCGGTCGCCCGCGTCGCCCGCGAGCGTTTCGTATCCTTTTTCCAGTTCCATGATAAACGCATGACAGTTTGCGGCTTTGGCCACGGCTTCCACCTCTTCGTCCGTCGCTTCCGGCTTGCCCATCCGGATGTTCTCGCGAATCGTCTTGTCAAAGAGGAAGTTGTCCTGCGCAACATAGCTCACCTCGCGCATCAACTGGCGGAACGGAATCTCCCGGATGTCGCTGCCGCCGTAACGCACCGTTCCCGAGGTAGCGTCCCAAAAGCCCGCCATGAGCTTCGCAATCGTCGATTTTCCCGATCCGGAAGGGCCGACGATCGCCGTCACCGTGTCCGGCTTTGCCGCAAACGATACGTCGCACAGCACTTCCGCCTTGCCGTCGTAGGAAAATCCCACATGATCGAATTCATAGGCTCGCTCTCCGAGCGTTACCTCCGCTTCCGGCCGCTTCTGTTCGGGCGTCGCCAAAAATTCGCGGATCGGGTCCAGGTTCGCCGCCATATAGGTCAGTTGCTCCAACCCGAAGCCCAGCTTCATCAGCTCGCCGAGGATTCCGATAGGAATGATGATACAGACAAGCAGAACGGGCAGCGAGATCTGGCCGTTCATATACAGCAGCGCGCCGATTGGCAGCGTGCCGAGCAGCGTGGAGGGAAACACCGCCTTGAAGCCGGCCATCCAGAACCAGCTCTGCCGCCACCAGTCCATCGTGGAGTCATGAAAAAAGTTCACCGCGTCGGAGAACCGCCCGAAACTCTTGCCGGTCTGTCCGAACGCCTTGATAACCTGAATCCCGCCGACGTATTCCACCAGCGCCGCGTTCATCTCGTTCCCCGAGCGGATATACGTCGCTATCTTTCCCGAATAACCCCGCATCATGCCGACGAGAAACAGCAGGCTCAGCGGCACCGTGATCAGCGACGCGAGTCCCATCCGCCAGTCGAAAAGAAACACCAGCAGAATGCTTGCAAGCGGCGCGGCAACGTTGGAAGGAAACTCCGGCACCATGTGCGCGATGATATCCTCAAGCCTTCCTACGTTGTCCACCAGCAGCGTTTTATACGTCCCGGACGGTGTTTCCAGCATAACGCCCATCGGAACCCGGCGCATTTTGTCCGCAATCGCGCAGCGGATATTTTTCAGTATGGTAAACGATATCCCGTGGCTGCGCAGCGACGATTTCAGCGTTAAAAGCGCGCGCAGCGCCATGCACGCCGCCGCGGCAGCGGCAATGGCCGCGGCCCCGGCCAACGTCGCCGTACCGCAAAATATCTGGTTTGCCAGCACTGCAACGGCAAAAAACGGCGCCATGCCGAACAGCTCGCCGATAACGGCAAGGACGACGGAAAGCGCCATTTTTCCCTTTGCTTCGCCCGCAAAGCTGAACAGCGTTTTCAGCGGGTTTTCTTTTTTTCCTTTCATGATCTCCTCCAAGTTTTCTTTTTCTCGCTTTTGGTGAATCGTCTCAGATCGCAGTTTGCACCTCCTTTCGCCTCCAAGAGTTAGAATCGTCTAACCTTTGGGCAAAAAAACACTTTTCCACCCATCATTTCCTTCAACCTTCCTTTTGTTTGCCGCCGATCGGCTCTGTCATCCGTAATCCTCATTGCTTTTCATTGTTAGACGCTTCTAACTTTTTAGTAAAAAAACTCTATATCCCCAGAACCGCGCGCCACCCCGGCACAAAAAACGTAATCAGCGTCTGCGCATAATGCTCGGCTTCCGTTTTCGTGAAATCGTGCACCACGATCTCGAACACCGCGGCCGAATATGCGCTCAGCAACAGGTGCATCTCCTCCGGCTTCACATCGTTTACCGGAATTCCCTTTGCTCGCGCGGCTTCCAGGTAAGCCAGCGTTTCCTGTTGCTCCATCGACACAAATTCATGTGTAAAATCGGCATATTTCGTCCCCTCGGAACAGCACAGCAGCAGTTTGAACGCGTCGAAGTTTTCATAGATCACATTCAGAAGCATCGCCAGCCCGGATGAATTGCTCCACATTTCCTCCAGTTGATCCTTTGCAAGCAATGCGTAGTCGTTCGCTTTTTCGGTTTCGAACCGGGCGGTGCATTCCGCTATGGTCGGCTCCACAAGCGCGGAAAACATCTCCTCCTTGTTTCTGAAGTGGCGGTATAACCCCGCCGACGTCATGCCGACCTGCGCGGCGATCGCCCGAATCGAAGCCTTTTCAAATCCGAGCTTCAAAAATTCCGCTTTCGCAGCAGCCAGAATCCTTTCGGCACTCGTTTCGCCCTTCGTCAACGCAATCCTCTTCCTTCCGCCGTTCAAAGCCGGGCACACACGTATTGTTCGTCCAGGATGTTATCAGCGATAACTTTTCGAGCGTTATTTTAATCCAGTTTTTTTCTTTCGTCAAGGACAATTTTGCATTCGTTTTAAAGTCGCATCTATATCTCCAGCCATAGCTGCTTTATTATTTAGTTACTAAATATTATTGACATACAAAATCAGCATGGTTATAATTCAGTTACTAAACAAAAAATGCGAATGGAGGCGATTACAATCAAAAAATCGGAAGCTTTATTTGCAGCGTTTTCAAAAATCCAGTACCGGATCGCCATGAACGATAAAAGGCCGCATACGTTCGGTACGGAACAGGCATTGCATCAGTCGGAAATTCACTTCATCGACGCCGTCGGCCCAGGAACCGGCGTAAACGCCACCTGCGCCGCGCAAAAACTCGGCATTACGAAAGGCGCGGTCACGCAGATTGCAGATAAGCTCGTGAAAAAGGGATTCGTTGAAAAATACAAGAAACCCGACAACAAAAAGGAAGTATACATCAAATTGACAAGCGACGGCGAAATCGCATACAACGCCCACCGGTCGTTCCATAAGCAGTTGGAAGACAAGATGTTTGCTTATCTCGACGAGTTGGACGAAACACAGATGCAGGTTTTGTTCGGGCTTGTGGATGTGATCGATCAAAATCTGCCGGACGTAAAAAAGGAGAAGTCATTATGAAAGTCACCATCATCGTTTTCAGCCCGTCGGGGCACACGCTGAAAGCCGCAAATATGTTTAAGGATGTTTTTCAAAGCAAGGGCGTTCCGGCACAGCTGATCGATATCACAAAAAATCCGGATTTTCTGGAGGAAGACGATATGACGCAACGGCTGGAGCACGCGCTGGAAGCGCACGACGTCCTTCTGGTCGGCGGGCCGATCTACGCCGGGCACATGGAACACAACGTGCTGCGGCTCATTCGAAACCTTCCTGCGTGCGACGGGAAATTCGGGACGCTTGCGGTTCCTTTCGTGACCTACGGCGGCGTGCACAGCAGCGTTGCGCTGGACGAAGCGGGCAGGCTGCTGAAGAAAAAGAAACGCAAATCGATCCTCGGCGTGAAAATAGCAGCGGAGCACACGCTCACAAAAACCGCGTCGAAGATCATCTGCGAAGGCCTGCCGGGAGAAAACGAAGAGAAAATCATCGCGGAGGCCGTCGAAAAAATCATCGCCGCCGCGCAGAATCCCGCGGCCGTCAAGGACGCCGGCAAGTCGTTCCGTTATGCAAAACCAATGGAGCGACTTATGTTCAAACTGTTCAGCCAGGAGGCGATCCATAAAAAATTCAAACATGTTGCAATCGACGAAAACGCGTGCGCGCAATGCGGCCGCTGCGTCGCCGCGTGCCCGGTCAATCTGTTTGAAATCCAAAACGGTCAAGTCCGAATTGCAGAAGACCGAAGCCGCTGCATTCTGTGCGCGGAATGCTACCATCGCTGTCCTTCCGGCGCGATCGTTCATCCATATATCGAACCCGCCAAGGTTCGCCTGAAAGACGGAAACGCCAAGCTGGAAGAAATCCCGTCCGCGATTTACGGCAGATAGGCGTCCGCAGCTTTCAGACCTGCATTTGCCCGCTTGACGGCCCCTTTTTTGCGGGCCGTTTTTCTGCATCGCCCATAAAAGACATCAACGCAAAACCCTGTCTATCAAAACCGAAAGCCTCTTTTGCCTGCGTTTTCCTATTTTGATCAATTCATTTAATTTCGCCTTGTTGAATACCCCCCGTGGGTATATAATGGTAATAAGCAATATGACATATGGAAAGGGTCTTGCGAATGAAACAAGAAGTCTATCTGATAGAAGGGATGCACTGCGCCGCATGCTCCGCCGCCGTCGAGCGGGTCACGAGGAAGCTGCCCGGCATCGCCCGAAGCGACGTGAACCTGACCACGAATAAAATGACCGTCGAATACGACGAAGGAACGGTCACCCCCGAACAGATCATGGAAAAAGTTGAAAAAGCGGGCTTTCACGCGTCGCCGTTTCTCGAAGAAAAACGGCAAGCAAAAGCAAAACCGAGGGAGAACGACGAGCAAAAAGCGTTTCGTCAGGAGCGAAACAGCATTATCGTGGCGCTGATCCTCTCCGGCATATTGCTGTATGTTTCCATGGGCGCCATGATGTTTGGCGCGCCGCTGCCGGAGCTTCTGGATATGGGCAGCCATGTCGTCAACTACGCCGCCGTCCAGATGCTGCTGGCAATCGCCATCATCATGATCGGGCGAAGGTACTATATCAGCGGCTTCAAGGCGCTGCGGCATCTGAACCCGAATATGGATTCTCTTGTCGCCTTGGGAAGCTCGGCGGCGTTTCTTTACAGCCTCGTCGTCTTCTTCCTGCTTTCGGATCATCCGGATCTGGTGCACGGACTGTATTTTGAATCCTCCGCCATCGTGGTAACGCTGGTCTCGCTCGGCAAGCACATGGAGGCCGGCAGCAAGCGAAAAACCACCGGCGCGATTCGTAAGCTGATCGAGCTGACGCCCGACACCGCCGTAATCCTCCTGCCGGACGGTATGCAGCGGGAGGTCCCCGTTAAAGCGCTGAAGGTTGGAGACATCGTGCTGGTGAAGCCGGGCGCAAGAATCCCGCTGGACGGCGTCGTGACCGAGGGAACGAGCGGCGTGGACGAGTCCATGCTAACGGGCGAAAGCATGCCTGTGGAAAAAACGTCCGGCAGCGAGGTAATCGGCGGCAGCATCAATCAAAACGGCGTGCTGACGGTCCGAATCAGCCGCATCGGCGCGGACACGACCCTCGCAAAGATCATTCGATTTGTCGAGGACGCGCAGGGCAAAAAAGCACCCATATCGAAAATAGCCGATCGCGTGGCGGGCGTGTTCGTCCCCGTCGTCATGGGGCTCGCCGTCCTCTCCGCCGTCATATGGCTGATTGCGGGGATGGAGTTTTCCTTCGTGATCAAGATCTTCACCGCCGTCCTCGTCATCGCCTGCCCCTGCGCCATGGGGCTGGCCACGCCCACGGCAATCGTGGTCGGGACGGGGCTCGGCGCGGGAAACGGTATTTTGATCCGCAGCGGCGAAGCGCTGGAAACCGCGCATAACGTCCATGTCGTCATACTGGACAAAACCGGCACGGTTACGGAGGGTAAGCCCACGGTCACGGAGATCCTCCCGGTCGGCATGGAGCCGGATGAACTGCTCGCGCTTGCGGCAGCCGTGGAAGCCGGCTCCGGCCATCCTCTGGCGGACGCCGTCGTGAACTGCGCGAAAGGCCGCGGCCGGCCGATCGAGCTTTCGGTTTCGGAATTTGAGAATTTCTCCGGTAAAGGTATCCGGGCCGTGCTGTCGGACGGGCGGACCGTACTGATCGGCAACGAGAAGCTCATGCTCGAAAACGCGGTGGAACCGGCGGCGCTGCGTCCCGACTCGGCCCGTCTGGCCGCGCAGGGCGAGACGCCCATGCTGATCGCCGTCGATGGCGCCCCTGCCGGCATCATCAGCGTTGCGGACTCCATCAAGAAATCGAGCCCGGAGGCGATCCGGCGGCTGAAGGAACTCGGGCTTCGCGTCGTGCTCCTGACGGGCGACAACCGGGCCGCCGCCGAGCATATCGGCCAAAAGGCCGGCGTGGACGAGGTCATCGCCGAGGTTCTGCCGGAGGACAAGGCCATGGTCGTCAAACGCCTGCAGGACGAGGGAAACACCGTCATGATGGTGGGCGACGGGATCAACGACGCGCCGGCGCTCGTCCAGGCCGACGTGGGCTGCGCCATCGGCAGCGGCAGCGACATCGCGATCGAATCGGCGGACATCGTGCTGATGAAGAGCGACCTCACGGACGTTGCGAAAGCCGTGAACCTAAGCCGGATGACGATCCGGAACATCAAACAGAATCTGTTCTGGGCGTTCTGTTACAATACGATCGGCATTCCCATCGCGGCCGGCGCACTGTACCCGGCGTTTCACATGCTGCTCTCGCCCATGATCGGCGCTCTGGCCATGAGCTTAAGCTCCGTCTTCGTGGTATCCAACGCCTTGAGACTGCGGGGTAAAAAACTATGACAAACAAAACAAAGCACCGCGGAGAAACAGAACTCAAGTCCCTGACCAACCGTCTGAGCCGTATCGAAGGCCAGGTCCGCGGCGTGAAAAAAATGGTGGAAGGCGACGCCTACTGCGTAGACATTCTCATACAGGTCTCGGCGATTCAGGCGGCGCTTAACGCCTTTAACAAGGAATTGCTCGGAAACCATATCCGGACCTGCGTTGCCGACGGCATCCGTGCCGGCGACGACGAAGTCGTCGACGAACTGGTGACAACGCTGCAAAAGCTGATGAAATGAGGTGGAAAACATGACGACGCTGAACGTACCCGAAATGCACTGCGAAAAATGCGTGGAGCGCATCACGAACGCGCTGAACGCGGCGGGATTGTCGTTCCGGGTTTCGCTGGAAAGCAAGACCGTGACGATCGACGGAAACGAAGACTGCGTAAAAAAGGCGATAGAAGAACTGGATGACCTTGGATTCGACGCGGTGAAGTGACCAGACATATTGCTCCCTTGACAGCCCTTTCATCGTGCGTTATACTACATGAAGTTAGATGCGTCTAACTACTGTCGTTCTACGACCGTTCCCGAATGCGCATTGGGTCCTCCGTGCATTCGGGAAACGGTCCGGCATGAAAGGCGGTGAACGCATGAAGGATAACGCAAACAGAAAGTTCTGGGATCGCAGCGCACGCATTTATGATCGTTTTATGCGTGCAGACGCAGCCGTATACAGCAACGTTTATCGGTTGATACGCGCCCGGCTTCGCCCGGATATGGAGGTGCTCGAACTCGCGACCGGTACGGGGCTTGTCGCGCTGGAAATCGCCGATTGTGTAAAGTCGGTTGAAGCAACGGACTTTTCCGAAAAGATGCTCGCCGCGGCACGCAGCAAGCCTGCACCGTCCAACGTGCGCTTCTGCATGCAGGACGCCACCCGGCTGACGTATCCGGATTCGCGGTTCGATGCGGTGATCATCTCCAACGCGCTGCACATCATGCCGCACCCCGAAAAAGCCCTCGCTGAAATACATCGCGTGCTCAAAGACGGCGGCGTGTTGATTGCGCCCAATTTCACGCATAAGGAGCTTTCTTTTTTCAGCCGGGTCAAATCCGCCGTCATGAAGAAATTCGGCTTCGGCGTATTTTTTGCTTGGTCGCCGCAGGAGTATATCGCCTTTATCGACGATCATGGTTTTTGCGTCCGGTTCTCCAGCGTGCTGAAGGCTTCGTTTCCCCTGACCTATGTCGAAGCGGTGAAGCAGCCGGCGCCGTAAAGAGGCGGCGTTCATCCACGCGTATGCTCTTACAGCGCTTCTTATTATGAAACGCTTGTCATCGGCAGACTTTGCAGCACCAGCGCTTCTTTGTTGAGGCGCTTATAAAAAGTCTTGCAGTTAGAATCATCTAACCGCTGCGCATAAATTCAAGGATTATGCGTTCCAAAAAGGAGGCGTTTATGCCCGAAAAAGATATCGTTCAGCATTGTTCGCCTACGCTGGCCGGAATAAAAACCGGCAGCCTGTTTCTTTGCAGTTATGAAAGTGAGGCCGGTTTGCGTCGCGACATCACCCAGTGGAACACGCGTCTCGGGACAAAAGGAGTCCGCTTTGCCGCGCTCAGAGCGAGAAACGGCAAAGCGCTGATTTATACATACCGGGTCAGTCGGCTTAAAGAAGCGCTCTCCAATGCGGAAAACGCCTCGTTTTTAGCGGAAAACGGATATCCGGCCGATCATTTGGAAGAATGTCTCGCATGCCT
>Ga0116162_10001312_pt1 | contig 16360 bp, 10 predicted proteins | sample AD_UKC105_MetaG_FD_89875 | JGI IMG/M metagenome (GOLD analysis project Ga0116162, IMG submission 89875) | Active sludge microbial communities of municipal wastewater-treating anaerobic digesters from Hong Kong - AD_UKC105_MetaG | ecosystem: Engineered > Bioreactor > Anaerobic > Digestate... | reverse complement strand
CGCTCGAAATGACGGTTTTTTTTATTTACTCCACTCAGTATGACAGAAAAGTTTTTTTATATTTTCTAAAAATATAACTCGCTACTGCATCCCAATTGGTGACCCCGGTGGAATTTCTTTCGTTGGCTGAGTGATTTCATTAAAACCTTTTTCAAAATAATTGCTAATATCCAAACGAGCCTGTTTGGCAAAAGCGGATTTGTCTTTTTTCAGTGATTGTTCCAGTTTTTTCAGTTGTTCATGAACAATTGCTGTGGTTTGTTTGGATGAAACATCACTCGCAGCCAGTCGCATGAGTTGTGTTAAAACAACGGAGTTGATACTGTTCTGCACTTCATTGAAATAATTATTGTTCCAGTTTTGATGCCATGTGTTTTCAATAATTGTTTGAATCAATTCATCCAAACTCGGTATTGAGTTGTTTCTGGCATGATGTTCGATTAAACGGTTGGCTCGGTGTGGATTTAATAATAGCCCCAAAGTTTGCTTTGCTGAGGTTTCAGCAGCTCCTAAAGCATCAAAGTGTAATCCGGTGCGGGATTTAAAGTGTTCCCGATTGCGTGAGCTGTTATCAGGCGGTGGTAAAAGCAGGTTGAGTAAATTCTCAGGAACGGACATTTCATTAGCATGGAGAGTTTTCATCAAAATAGCTGTGGCTTTTCTTTGGGTTTGCGCATCAACCAATTGGCTTTCAGGGTTTTGATCTCCTTTTATCGCATAGGTGTAGTTGACTCCGCCAATGAGTTTGGTAACGGCTTCAGTTTGATAACGGTGAAAAAGATAAATTGGTGTGAGCAATTGTTCGAGTTTGAACAGCTCATCAGAATCTTTCAAGGTGTTTAAACCGAAATTGTTCAAAGCGATTTTGCGGACTTTGAGTACTTTTGTTAATTCTTCAATCGGGTCACCACCATTGTCCCAAAGATGGGCGTCCGGATGGCTTCCACCGGAGGCTCGGGCATCGACATCGGAGATGAATTTTAAACCTTTATTTTGAGCATTTTTCAGAATGTTTGCTAACTGTTGGTTTTCGCCATTTTGGAATTCGCCATAAATGTAACTCAATGCTGTTTTATCCCAGTCACCAACGCCAACCGTATAGACGTTTGTCAAATCCAGATTGCCGTCATTATCAACTTGAATTAACGGATGGGGATAATCCATAACCGATGCCCGATTGTTGGTGCTAGCTGCAAAATTATGTGTCAGACCAATGGTATGACCAACCTCATGAGCTGATAACTGTCTTAACCGCGCCAATGCCATTTGTTCGATTCTTTCATCGGAATTGATACCGTTTTTGAATGGAGAGAGCAAGCCTTGAGCAATAAGCATATCTTGCCGAACTCGCAGAGAGCCGAGTGATACATGACCTTTGAGAATTTCGCCACTTCGTGGATCGACAATTGAATCTCCATAAGACCATCCGCGAGTGGCTCTGTGCACCCACTGAATAGTGTTGTAACGGATGTCCAGAGGGTCAGCATCTTCGGGTAATAATTTTACTTCAAAAGCATTGCTGAATCCGGCAGCTTCAAATCCGTCTTTCCACCATGAAGCTCCTTCAAGCAGGGCAGAACGCACTGGCTCGGGTGTTCCGGGATCGAGATAATAAACAATGGGTTCGATCGGGTCACTAATCGTGAGTTCGGGGTTTTTCTTTTCCAGTTTGTGGCGAATGACCAGTTTGGTGGTTAAGTCTTCTCCCAGAGGAGCTGCATAATTTTTAAATTCAAGGGCGATTGCACCGGAGCGGATATGATAATTTCTCTGCTTATAAGGTTCATCAGGTAGTTTTAAAAATGAATGATGCGTACGAAGACTAATGGTTTCGGCAGTCGGAGTGACGGAACGCACATAATTTCCCGGATTGCTTCCTTGAAAGGTAATCAGGGCTTCGAGCTCGGTATTTTCCGGAAAATTCTTACAATTTTGAATATAAATAACCGAACGAGAACTATCTGCTTGATAATTACCTTGCTCCATTTGGGCCAATCGTGTGGAAACCCCGTGAGAATCACGCAACAGAAAGTTTGTTAAATCAATCAAAACAGAACCTTTGTTTTCGGCTAGAATTTCACTGCCTAGGATAACCGACTGAGCAAAACCATCTTCAACTGCTTTAACCTCCATTTCATTTTCGCTAATCGCACGGTAATAAAGATTTCGTTCCACCATCAAAATTTTATTGCCGAATCTTTGGAACTGAACGACACGACGATCTCCAATTTGCCCTCGATCCAGACCGATATCGTTAGAACCCAAGCCCGATTGCAGTGAGTTGATATACAAAACATCCTGATTAAATTTATCAACTTCAAGTAAAAGTCTACCAGTCTTCTTGTCCCAAAAATAATTGAAAAAGCCAGAGGATTTATCCATTTCTTTGGTGTATTGTGAAATTGATGAATAGGCAGAATTGACAGTTATAAAGAGCAGTACCAAAGAAAGTCGTAATGTTTTTGTCATAAGAGTCCCAAGATATAATTCTAAAGATGGATGAGATAATGAATAACACTAAATGAATTCTGGCGGGAAATCAATAAATCCAATTGATTATGGAATTATTGGTTTAAAACGATTGGTAATAAAATTACCTTGAAGTTTAAATTGAAAAAAGATAAACAATTCACAATTAAGTTTTTGCAATTATTCCAATTCTCATAGAGAAATATTGGCAAATACATTAAAATACTCAGTCCAAAAACATGGGCAGAAGCCCGAAACTCAAAGGGGACAAGATGAGTTTACGTGAAGATATAAGAAAAGCGGCTTTGGAATATCACAAAGAATTTCCTCCCGGAAAAGTCAAAGTGGTAGCCACCAAGGCTCTGACAACTGCAAAAGATTTGGCATTAGCCTATTCGCCGGGAGTTGCTGCTCCTTGTGAAGAAATTGAAAAAGATCCATCAACAGCATCGCTCTACACAGCACGCGGAAATCTTGTTGCTGTTATCACCAACGGGACTGCTGTTCTTGGTTTGGGCGATATCGGCCCTTTAGCAGCCAAGCCGGTGATGGAAGGAAAAGGTGTGCTATTCAAGAAATTTGCCGGAGTTGATGTTTTCGACATCGAAATTGATGAAAAAGACCCGGACAAGCTCATTGATATTATTGCATCCCTAGAACCAACATTTGGTGGAATTAATCTGGAAGATATTAAATCTCCGGAGTGTTTTTATATTGAAGAAAAATTAAAGAACCGACTAAAAATCCCGGTCTTCCATGATGATCAGCATGGCACGGCAATTATTACTGCGACCGCTGTTATCAATGCTTTAAAAATTATCAACAAAGATATCTCCAAAGTTAAATTGGTGACTTCCGGAGCCGGAGCTGCCGGTATGGCATGTCTGGATTTGTTGGTGGATTTAGGAATGAAAGTCGAAAATATCATCGTATCTGACTCCAAGGGAGTGCTTTATCAGGAGCGAAGTGATATTGAGAAGGGTTCAAAAAAAGAAAAGTATGCTCACGGCGTTAAGAATATCACCTTGCCCGATGCTTTGGTTGGGGCAGATATATTCTTAGGGGTTTCCGTTGCCGGAGTTTTGACGGCTGAAATGATTATGCCGATGGCTAAAGACCCTATTATATTGGCTTTGGCAAACCCTGTTCCCGAAATAATGCCGGATGTTGCATTGGAAGCACGTCCTGATGCAATCATCGCAACCGGTCGTTCAGATTTTCCGAATCAAGTAAATAATGTTTTGTGTTTCCCTTACATCTTTAGAGGAACTCTCGATGTGGGTGCTCCCATTATCAATGACGAAATGAAGAAAGCCTGTGTTTATGCCTTGGCTGAACTGGCTCAGAAGGAAACCTCTGATGTTGGAGCTCAGGCTTTCGGTGGTGAAGCTAAAAGTTTTGGGCGTGATTATTTAATTCCACAACCGTTTGATCCGAGAATTTTACTGTATGTGGCTCCTGCTGTTGCACAAGCCGCTATGGATTCCGGAGTGGCGACTCGTCCAATTGAAAACATGCAAGACTACAAGGATAAGCTCAGCTATTTTGTATTCAAGAGCGGATTGATGATGAAGCCGGTTTTTGACAAAGCCAGGCAAAATCCGAAAACAGTCGTATATGCTGAAGGAGAAGATGAAAGAGTATTGCGGGCCGTAAGAACAGTTCTGGATGATAATTTAGCAAGACCAATATTAATCGGACGGCCTGAAGTTGTACAAAGCAGAATTAATCGAATTGGTCTGGATTTGGTGATTGGTAAAGATTTTGAGTTGGTCAATCCACAACAAGATAATCGTTTTCGTGAATACTGGAATCTTTATTTTGAAATCATGCAAAGGAATGGAGTTACACCGGAAATTGCCAAAGCCATTGTACGAACACGTTCCTCGGTGATTGCAGCATTGATGGTTAAACGTGGTGAAGCCGACGCAATGCTTGCAGGACTTGCCGGAAGATTTTCAAAAGTATTGAAACATATTATTGAGGTTTTAGGACTTAAAGAGGATGTTCAGCAACCTTCGGCGGTGAGTGGAATTTCCACAGAATACGGTAACTTTTTCTTTTGCGACACCCATGTGAATGCTGATCCGGATGCAGAAGAAATTGCTGAAACAGCACTCATGGCTGCAGAAAAGCTCAGAGATTTTGGTAAATTTCCACGATTGGCATTGTTATCTTATTCCAGTTTTGGTTCCCGAGGTGGCAGAAGCCCGAAAAAAATGCGTGAAGTTTTGGAGATTTTGAGAAGGAAAGCTCCGGAGCTTGAAATTGAAGGAGAAATGGAAGCGGATATCGCTTTGATGCCAGAATTGAGAGAAGCTGTATTTCCAAATTCAAAGCTGAGTGGCAGAGCCAATTTATTCATAATGCCAAACCTTGATACAGCCAATGCAGTGATAAATATGCTTAAATGTTTCACCAAAGGAGTGACCATTGGTCCCATTCTATTGGGAAGCAAACAAGCCGCTCATGTATTAGTTCCCACATCATCCGTCCGCCGAATCATAAACATGACTGCGATGGCAGTTGTTGATGCACAGAAAAACGAGAAGTAAAGACAAATGACAGATATTACAAACCAAATTGATATTGATGCTCAGGAAACACAGGAATGGCTGGATGCCTTAACTGCAGTCATTAACGAAGAAGGCCCGGAACGAGCTCACTTTTTAATTGAACAATTGATTGATTTGAATCGTCGCTCCGGCGGACATTTACCGTATGAAGCAACGACAGCTTATCTGAATACCATTCCACCCGAGAATGAAAAGAAATCTCCCGGTAATGCGGATTTAGAGTGGAAAATTAGGGCAATTATTCGTTGGAATGCGATGGCGATGGTGGTTCGGGCAAATCGTCGTCCGGGTTCACTTGGAGGTCATATTGCCAGTTTCGCGTCAGCTGCAACTATTTATGATGTTGGCTTCAATCATTTCTTCCGTGGTCATGATCACGAATGCGGCGGTGACTTGCTTTATGTGCAAGGACATAGTGCACCGGGTTTTTATGCCCGTTCTTTCTTGGAAGGTCGATTTAGCGAAGAAGATTTGGATAATTTTCGACGTGAAGTTGGTGGCAAAGGGCTATCATCCTACCCACACTCATGGTTGATGCCGGACTACTGGCAGTTTGCTACGGTTTCTATGGGTTTAGGACCTTTACAGGCAATTTATCAGGCACGATTCATGAAATACATGCAGAATCGCGGGTTGATTCCTGTTACTGACAAAAAAGTCTATTGCTTCTTGGGTGATGGAGAAACCGATGAGCCGGAATCTCTTGGCGCTATTTCCATGGCAGGACGTGAAAAACTAGATAACTTGGTTTTTGTGGTGAATTGTAATTTGCAAAGGCTTGACGGTCCTGTTCGTGGCAACAGTAAAATCATTCAGGAACTGGAAGGAGTATTTCGTGGTGCCGGATGGAATGTGATTAAAGTGATCTGGGGGTCTTATTGGGATCCACTCTTAGCAAAAGATCACAAAGGCTTACTCCGTAAACGCATGGAAGAAGCCATTGACGGTGATTATCAAAATTATAAATCCAAAGATGGTGCTTATGTTCGTGAGCATTTCTTCGGAAAATATCCGGAACTGAAAGAAATGGTTTCCAACATGTCTGATAACGACATTTGGAGATTAAATCGTGGCGGACACGATCCGCACAAAATGTATGCCGCTTATGCCGCTGCCAATGAACATAAAGGGCAACCGACGGTTATTTTAGTCAAAACGGTTAAAGGTTATGGTATGGGTAACGCCGGTCAAGGATTGAATATCACTCATCAACAGAAAAAAATGAAAACTTCAGCAGTGAGGCATTTCAGAGATCAATTCAATGTTCCGATTGCGGATAAAGATTTGGATGATGTTCCCTATTACAAGCCACCTGAAGATTCCGAAGAAATCAAATACATGAAGCAACGCCGTGCGGAATTAGGTGGTTCACTCCCTAGGCGAGTGGTGGATTATCAAAAACTGGAAATACCAACATTGGATAAATTTGCTTCTATCATGGGTGATTCCGGCGATAGAGAATTTTCAACAACAATGGCATTTGTGAGAATTCTTGCTATTTTATTGCGTGACAAAAATATCAAAGATCGAATTGTCCCAATTGTTGCTGATGAAGCCCGTACTTTTGGAATGGAAGGTCTGTTCCGTCAGTTGGGGATTTATTCTTACCAAGGACAGAAATACACACCGGAAGATGCTGATCAATTGATGTTTTATAAAGAAAGTAAAAACGGACAGGTTTTACAAGAAGGAATCACCGAAGCCGGAGCTGTTTCGTCATGGATTGCAGCTGCGACGGCTTATGCCAATTATGGAACAGCAATGATTCCATTTTTTATTTACTATTCAATGTTTGGCTTTCAACGCATTGCCGACCTGTGTTATGCCGCCGGTGATATGCGTGCCAAAGGCTTTTTACTCGGCGGGACTTCAGGGCGAACCACATTGAATGGTGAAGGATTGCAACATCAAGACGGTCATTCTCACATAATTTCCTCAACTATTCCCAATTGCGTTTCTTATGACCCGACTTATGCTTATGAGTTGGCAGTCATCATGCAAAATGGTTTGCAAAGAATGTATGCTGATGACGAAGATGTTTATTTTTATATCACTTTGATGAATGAAAACTATCATCATTTTGAAATGCCTAAAGGAGCTGAAAGCGATATTCTTAAAGGAATGTACAAACTCAAATCCGGCAAAGGAAAAATTAAAGCTCAACTACTTGGAAGTGGTGCTATTCTTCGTGAAGTGATAGAAGCTTCTGAAATGTTGCAAAGGGATTTTAAAGTGGCTTGTGATATTTGGAGTTGTACCAGCTTTACCGAATTGAAACGTGACGGACAAAAAGTCAATCGTTTCAATCGCTTGAATCCGGATAAAAAAGCCAAAGTTTCTCATGTTGAAAAGTGTTTGGAAAAGGCTCAGGGACCAATTATTGCAGCGAGTGACTATGTTCATGATTTTGTTGAGCAAATCAGACCTTGGGTTAAAGCGGATTATAGCACTTTGGGAACCGATGGATTTGGTCGCTCGGACACTCGTGAAGAGTTGCGTTCTTTCTTTGAAGTGGACAGAAATCATATTGCTTATACAACAGTAACAGCATTAGTCAAATCCGGTGATTTACCAAAAACAGCACTTGCCAAAGCCCAGAAACTTTATGAAATTGATACCAGCCGACCTGATCCGGTGGAGGTTTAATCATGAGCCAGATTGAAATAATAAAAGTTCCTGATATTGGTGATTTTGACAGTGTTGAAATTATTGAAGTTCTGGTTGCCGAGGGTGATAGCATTAATGCCGATGATGTTATTATCACTTTAGAAAGTGAAAAAGCGACTTTGGAAGTTCCAAGCCCGGCATCTGGTGTAATTAAAAAATTATTAGTTAAACTCGGAGATAGTGTGTCGCAAGGTACAGATATGCTGGAGCTCGAAATCAGCGAAAGTGCCAACGAAGAGCCAAAAGCTGTGGATGAGCCGGCCAAAGTCGAAAAAACCGAGCAAGCGAAAGTAGAAAAACCGACAAAAACAGAAACAGCAGAAATGCCCAAAGAGGTTACACGCAAACCTCCACCGGTCACTTTGCAGGCGAATAACCTGACCGGTAAAAAAGCACATGCATCACCGGCAATCCGCAAATTTGCTCGTGAATTGGGTGCAGATATCAATTTAATTCCCGGAACAGGCAGAAAAGGTCGCATTACCAAAAATGATGTTAAATCATTCATCAAACAGGCCTTGCAATCCGGTGGAACTATTCAATCCGGGGCATCCAATTTTGATGTGTTGCCACCTGTTAATGAGGATTTCTCAAAATATGGCGATATTGAAAGTGTTTCACTTTCACGAATCCAAAAGATTTCCGGTAAATATTTACACCGTAATTGGGTGCGAATTCCACATGTGACTCAATTTGATGAAGCCGATATTACCGAATTGGAGCAATTCAGACAAGACAGTAAGGATGAAGCCAAAGCTCAGGGATTTGGCCTTTCACCTTTGGCGTTTATTGTGAAAGCAGTTGCGGTTGCATTGAAGAAGTTTCCAAAATTCAACTCATCGCTGGATGCTGCTGAAGAAAATCTAATAATGAAAAAATATTACCACATCGGAATCGCCGTCGATACACCCAATGGTTTAGTTGTTCCGGTGATAAGGGATGTTTTGGGTAAAACGGTGATGGAAATTGCCCGTGAAATGTCAGAGCTTTCTGTTAAAGCCAGAGATGGCAAACTGGCACCGTCCGATATGAAAGGCGGTTGTTTTTCAGTTTCGTCACTGGGTGGAATTGGCGGAACGGCATTCACACCAATTATCAATGCACCGGAAGTGGCAATTTTGGGAGTGAGTCGATCACAAGTTAAACCTGTATTCAATGATAAAGGCGAAGTGAAACCCCGTTTGATGTTGCCATTATCACTTTCTTACGATCATCGTGTGATTGATGGAGCGGATGCAGCGAGGTTTATTGTGTATCTGTCCACTGTACTATCTGACTTGAAAAAAATGCTGCTGTAAGGAGAATGAAGTGACAAAAGAAATTGAAATTAAAGTCCCTGATATGGGCGATTTTGATAATGTTCCTGTTATTGAAATTCTGGTCAGCGAAGGTGATGAAGTTGTAGCTGATGATTCGTTAATCACTTTGGAAAGCGAAAAAGCAACTATGGAAACCCCTAGTCCTCATTCCGGCAAAATCACCCAGATTCTGGTTGAAGAAGGTCAACATGTCAATCAAGGCATGGTGATTGCCAGAATTGAAGTTTCTGAGGTTCTAGATAAAAGTGAAGAAAAAACTGAATTTAAAAAAGATGTTTCATCACCTTCCAAAAACAACTCGTCATTCCTAAGTAGGCAGGAATCTCAAGATGTTTCACCTGCCGTTGATAAAAATGATTACGATACCGAATTATTAGTTCTCGGCGGTGGTCCTGGTGGATACACAGCAGCTTTCCGAGCTGCAGACTTGGGAATGCAAGTCACTTTAGTCGAAAGATATAACTCATTAGGCGGCGTGTGTCTGAATGTCGGGTGTATTCCATCCAAGGCATTGTTGCACTCTGCATTAGTGATTCGTGAAGCCGAGCACATGCAGCAACATGGTTTGGATTTTGGCAAGCCGAAAATTGATAAAGACAAATTATTGGGTTGGAAAGATTCAGTCGTGCAGAAACTCACCGGTGGTTTGGGACAAATGGCAAAACAACGCAAAGTCAAAGTTGTCAATGGAGTCGGTCAGTTTGTAGATAGTCACACTTTGTCAGTTGATGGTACAAGCATCACATTTGCTCAATGTATTATTGCAGCAGGCTCACAGGTCTTCAAACTACCAAATATTCCGTGGGATGATAAACGAGTGATGGATTCGACCGATGCCTTACGCATGGATGATATTCCAAAATCTATGTTAATCATTGGAGGTGGCATCATCGGACTGGAAATGGCGACGGTTTATTCGGCATTGGGAACAGAAATTACCATCGTTGAAATGATGGATCAAATCATTCCGGGTGCGGATAAGGATTTGGTTAGACCACTAACCATGATTAGCAAGAAACGCTACAAAGAAATTAGGCTGAAAACGGCCGTGACCAATGTAGCTGTTAAAAAAGGTGGTTTGGAAGTTGAATTTGATGGCAAAGACAAACAAACTTTCGATAAGGTTTTAGTTGCGGTTGGTCGTGTTCCCAATGGTAACAAAATTGGTGCAGAAAATGCCGGAGTGAATGTCACAGAACGCGGATTTATTGAAGTGGATAAACAAATGCGTACCAATGTTCCACACATTTTTGCTATTGGTGATATTGTCGGGCAGCCAATGTTGGCTCACAAAGCCACACACGAGGCGAAAATTGCAGCCGAAGTTGCACATGGTGAAAAAGTATTCTTCGATGCCATGGTGATTCCATCCGTGGCATACACCGACCCGGAAGTAGCTTGGGTTGGCGAAACGGAAATCACTGCTAAAGAAAAGGGCATTGATTATGGAATCGGCAAATTCCCATGGGCAGCCAGTGGTCGAGCTTTAGGATTAGACCGAACCGAAGGTTTCACCAAGTTATTATTCGACAATGAAACCGACCGTATCATCGGCGCCGGAATCACCGGCCCAAACGCCGGAGAACTGATTTCGGAACTGGCTTTAGCTATCGAAATGGGCTGCGATGCCGCTGACATCGGCTTAACCATTCATCCGCATCCAACTCTGGCTGAATCGGTTGCCATGAGTGCCGAAGCGTTTGAAGGAACAATTACGGACTTGTATATTCCGAAGAAGAAATAAAGAATATAATCATCTTCGGACTTGCCCCGGAGATCTAGTGAAATTCTGTCATACTGAGCGAAAGCGAAGTATCTCAACAAATATATGGTCATACTGAATTTATTTCAGTATCTTTTCTTTGCTCCTTTTGTTCGTGCAAAAGGAGCGCAAAAACACGCCCCGAACTCTCAGCCGTTGGCTACCCTCAATGTTTACGAAAATTTGGCGTTTGCAAAAACTCACATTGCAAGCAATGTTCAAACACTTGCAAACTTTTTTCCAAATTTACAGAAATATTTCGGTGAGAGTTAAGGGGACTGGTCGCAATAAGAAGCAAAATATATCTTTCTCATGGTTTTATGTTTGGAACACAATAAACAGGTATTAAATTTAGAATTTAATCAGGTGTACCCCACATCCACCTAAGTACGATTAAAGCATCGGCCGAATCCAACTCGAGTATCACTGAATAAAGATCAATAGTCATGTCACATACTTTTTTTCTATTTATGTCTGAGGTTTGTATTTCTTCAAGCAAGTCAAACTCACTACCATATTTTTCATCAATATAATCAAATACCGGTACCATTATTTCCAACATCATTTCTTCACTTGGTATATGTTTATCTTTTGTTGAAGTTTTTAAAACCTCACCGATGGCTATTATCTCTAAATCAGTAATAGATTTGGGAAGCAACTTTCTGTGATTAACATATCCATCGTTAAGTGACAACATAGATTGATAACAGGCATTTCCATCAATTTTTTGCAATTCTTCAAATTCCAGTTGTAGTATCTGCATGTAGTTGATAATTTCATTATCGCCAGCATGAGCTAGTCTAGATTCAATTAAAACAAATATTTCCTTTCTTGTAATATCTCTTAACTCCATATTTGTTTTACCATCTTTATGAGCATCATTTAATAAAACAATTAGATTGTTAAAAGTTTCTGGATAGTATTTCTCAAGAGAAGGAAAATCTTTTGTTAATATATCGATTACTTTGTTTTTATATTCGAGAGTTGTAATTTTTTTACTAACACCTTGTTCTTCCTTTATAGTTGAATGACAAGACAATAGCGAGAATATAAATGTAGCAAAAAGGATGAAGTTCTTCATGAGGTTTTTAGGGTGTATTATTTCAATACGAATATATTATAGTTCTACAAAACGATAAAGCAATCAATTTAACCTCCTTATATTTCGCTGCGAAGCGGGAAAATATTCGGGAAGAAGCTTTAGACTGTTTGAGCGTAGCGAGTTTATGAAGTGCCTAATAATTTGAGCATCGAAAGAAGACGTTGGTCGGAACGCTGGGGCGTGTTTTCTTTTACTCATATCATCCATGATATTCGCCATAAAGATTTCCATGAAAATTCTTTCCAGAATAATTTTTGGTTACTTTGCTTTACATGAGTTAAGAAAAGTAACATTAAATTACTAGATTCCAGCTTACGCTAGAATGACGAGATTATATTGAGATATTGAAAAAATCAGCATGACCTTGTTTTTATTCTTAACCAGAAACATTTAACGCTGTTTTAATCATCTCTTTCGTAAAATTCGCGGTTTAAAACTGTTTAATTTTTATAACAACATGCGACCAATCTTTCTGTTATTTTTATTTGTTTCATTTATTTCCTCTTCAAACAGTGACTTAGACAGCACTTCTGTTGAGGAAGTCGTCGTTTATGGAATCAGGCAAGGACCTGATTTATGGAAAGTGTCGAATGGCGAGAATGTCTTATGGATTATGGGAACGCTGTCACCACTTCCAAAGAAGATGAAATGGCATTCAGAGTTGGTCGAGGCGAAAATTGAAGAGTCTCAGGCTTTAATACTTCCTCCCAAAGTGACAGCAGATGTTGGATTTTTTCAGGGAATTTCTCTTGCCAGCTCAGCAATAGGAATAAAGAAAAACCCGGATAAGAAAGAGTTAGTGGATGTTTTGCCAAAAGAAATCTATAAGCGTTGGGCTATGCTCAAACAAAAGTATCTGGGTGAAAGTAACAAGATAGAAAAAAGTCGACCACTTTTTGCATCCAACCAGTTGTTCAGCAAAGCTGTTGAGAAAAATGGTTTAACCTATGATACGAAAGTTGAGAAAAAATTAATAAAATTTGCAAAGAAACATGACTTGCAACTCGTTCGTCCGAATATTGTGGTTAAACTTGAAAATGCAAAATCAGCAATTAAGGATTTTAAAAAGTCACAACTGGATGATTTGGAATGTTTTGTTGATACTTTGGATATTTTAGAAAAGGATATGGAAAACCTTCGATTGAGAGCCAATGCATGGGCAGAAGGTGATGTTTCCGGAATTCATGATTTAAAACTTTCAAGCGAGCTAAACTCTTGTCGTTCAACCATAATGAATAGTCGTTTAGCAAAAGAAATTGGAATTTCAGATATACAATCCAAATTAAGTCAGTTATGGCTTAATGAGGCAATCAAGGCATTAAATCAAAACCAGTCGACATTTGCTTTTTTGCCAATACAATATCTTCTTGAAGATAAATATTTTTTATCAAAACTGGAAGATCAGGGATTTACCATAAAAGTTCCTAAGTAACTGACTTGTTTATAGAATATTACTCATAACAAACCTCGGGACTTACCGCATCGGTATTTCCAGATTCCAATCGTTTTTGATAACTGGTCTCTGCCATAGTTTTGAATAATACCAATTCTCCATGACTGCGTTCAATGCTTGAAAGTTTTTTGAAATCTTCTGGACTTAAATACAAATCAATTTGATCGTTGTTTTAACCAATGGGGTCATATATGAATGCCTCCCTATTTTCTAGTAAATTTTACTATTTTTTTTAGATTTTCGGGTTTACCCCGGTTTTAAATAATACATAAATCACCTGAAGCGTTTATTCACGCCCCTGCGGCGAGCAGTGGGGTTTGGGGCAAAGCCCCATGAATAAATTGTTTCTGCCATCTCATTGAATCAGTTAAAGAAGTGGTATCTGTCATATATTCGGCCTGTTTGTGAGATATTTTTGTCTCTGGCCTTGATGAGATTCGAAACCGGCTTTGCTTATCAGAGTAATGGTCTTTTCTGACCTGACCCCATTCCAGTTTAAAGCCGGGACGAGTTACCTTTTGTTCATCACTGTTTCGTACTTCATTGGCGAGCTTATCTTATTATCAATTGTGGATTATAGTTTTGTTGCTTGGCCAAAACAGCCCAAACAATCCTCGATAGCTTATGAGCCACCGCCACAGTTGCTTTGTTTAATCCCAATTTTTGATTCATTCTGTCAGCAAAAATCTTCATCGGTTCCTGTTTGTTTTTATAAAGGCAAACAATACTTCTGGCTCCGTGAACAAGTAAAGTTCGGATATAGCGATTCCCTCTCTTGCTGATACCTTGATTTTTAATTTTGTTTCCTGATGCATGATGTTTGGGTGTAAGCCCAAGCCAGGCGGCTAAGCCTCTGGCGTTTTTAAACTCTCTTGCATTGCCAATCTGTGAGATTATTGCAGATGCTATCAGAAAGCCAATTCCGGGTATTTCCTGCAGTTTATGATAGTCTTCATTAGGATCGCAAAGGAGTCTTATCTGGTTTTCAACTTGTGAAAGCTTATCTGTCAGAAAATTGTATTCGTTAACCAACTCATACAATGCTTCTCTCATAGGAAAGCTGATTTCATTAGTTGCATCTTCAATAATCAAAGGCAAAACTTTCGGGATTCGTTTATGACCTTTGCTTAGCAATATCCCTGTCTCAGCCAGTAGTCCCCGAATTTGATTGGCAAGAGCTGTTCTATCCCTCATTCGTCTTTGGCGGATATTGTGTAAAGCCTGTAAATCTTGTTGTTCCTGAGTCTTGACCTCAACGAAGTAAATTCCCGGTCTTTGACTCGCTTCACAAATGGCCAATGCATCATTATGGTCATTTTTGTTGCCTTTAACGAATGGTTTTACATGAATCGGTGGTATCAGCTTGACTTTAAAGCCATGAGACTGAAACACGCGACCCCAATAATTTGCAGAGTAACAAGACTCCATAAAGATCACATCCGGCTTTGTGTTGATAACACTTTCCAGTAGTTTTGACCGTATGACATTTTTGTTGGATATGACATGATTATTGATGTCCATGCCACATAATTGAAAAACAGATTTTGCTAAATCGATACCTAATAGTTTACAATGTTTCATGATGAATGTCTCCTTTTGATGTCCTTGTATTATACAAGCCAGGTACCTAGATACCGGTGAGGCATTCATCACATCAGAGTCGTTGATTCTGTGACCTCATTGATTAAGACTTAACCAAATTTTCCTTGAAATTTAATAAATAATTGGATTAGAATCCTCAACCACAATGAAATCGTTACATTTCGTAGGGATATATTCAATCTGAATCGGAGGTATTTAAATGAAAAACTTACATAGAGATAACAACAGCTAAGCCTTCGAAAATTCAATTTTTTGGAAGGCAGTTTATGGATAATGCCTTTCAGATAAAAAATAAAAGCCTGAATTGCATTATGTATTTCAGGCTTTTTTATGCCTTATAATTTTAACAAATTAATAAAAAGTCGGGTTCCGATCAAAATCTATACCAAAGATATTGATTCCAAGGCCATTGACAGAAAAGGAGAAAACTATGAAAAAAGTCAGAAACACAGTCGCAAGACTGTCGATTATGGGTAAAGGCGGAGTTCATGACAAAACCAACAAAGCCAAGCGCCGAAGAGAGAAGCAAAGCTTCAAGAAACAAATAAGGACCAAGGATTTTGGTCCTTTTTGTTTATGCGGTTTGTAAGTCGATTTTCGTCTATTCGGTTAGTTAGCTTTAGCTAATCTATATTACGTAGACTGAAGTCCACTACCTACTTCTCTGAATAAATCCACAAGTTTGTCATTCTGAGGAGCGTAGCGAGGAAGAATCTGCATTTATTTAGAAGATCCTTTGCTTTTTGCTCAGGATGACAGTTATATATTCATAAGCAAATCTTATATTTGATATAAATATTAGTGACTTTTGTTTATCTTTGTCCTGCTATAATATGGGCTCAGAAATTTCAAAAGAGTTACCAATCATGACGAACAGAACCACACTTGCGAATGCCATCCGCGTTTTATCTATGGATGCGATTCAAAAAGCAAATTCAGGTCATCCGGGTGCACCAATGGGCATGGCGGATTTGGCTGAAGTTTTATACAACGATTTCATGAAACACAACCCGAAGAATCCTAAATGGTTCGATCGGGATCGTTTCGTTTTGTCTAATGGACATGGCTCGATGCTGATGTATTCCTTATTGCATCTGACTGGCTATGATTTAAGCATGGATGACATCAAAAATTTCCGTCAGTTGCATTCCAAAACTCCGGGACATCCGGAATACGGTTACACGCCGGGTGTAGAAACAACCACAGGTCCTTTGGGTCAGGGGATTACTAATGCTGTTGGTATGGCTTTGGCTGAGAAGTTGTTAGCGAAAGAGTTCAATCAGGACAAATTGGATATTGTTAATCATTACACTTATGTATTTTTAGGTGATGGATGTTTGATGGAAGGGATTTCACACGAGGCTTGTTCATTGGCAGGAACTTTAAAGCTGGGCAAGTTGATTGCGGTTT
>Ga0116162_10001311_pt1 | contig 16360 bp, 9 predicted proteins | sample AD_UKC105_MetaG_FD_89875 | JGI IMG/M metagenome (GOLD analysis project Ga0116162, IMG submission 89875) | Active sludge microbial communities of municipal wastewater-treating anaerobic digesters from Hong Kong - AD_UKC105_MetaG | ecosystem: Engineered > Bioreactor > Anaerobic > Digestate... | reverse complement strand
TTTTTGGACTATTGGGCTGTTTTTCGTGCATTTTGACATGGTTTATCAGATCATTATATCACATTAACCCTATAATTACCAGTGGGATAAGGTCGATCGTAGACTTTTTCAGCAGACCCTAAAGTAGGAATATGAGGAAGTTAAGGCGGAATAATAGTATTCTTTTGCATGATCCCAATCATAAATGTTCTCGAGCTGAGAACTTCCATGCATTGCCCAGAAATGTGCTTGAATGGGGTCGGGTAGATCAATCCAATCAAAAGTAACACATGGATCCTGGAGTGGAATGAAATGGATTGGATCATAGAAATGGTTGAAACTTCTTCGGATGTCTTCATTGGGATTACCGTTTGGGTCATAACCCAAAGTCAGCTTTCCACGCCATCCATCTTCTTCATCAGAGCCTGTTTCAATTAATTCCATAACATCACCGTCCATAATATATCCATATTTATCTATTTTGATGGCATTTAGTGCAGGTTCAAAGTAGAATGAATGTAAAATACTTTAGTTTGATATTTTGTTATGAACATCATCGTCATATGAAAATAATAAACTTGAATAAATCATTAATGTGATAACAATTTTATACTTCATTTTTTTACACATCCCTTCTTTGTATTTTCTATAGAAGAATTAATCATAGAATGAAAATGTTTTGCATTATGCAATATATAAGCCTTTTTATTTCTAAATGTATGGTGGTTGTTTTCATAAATATGCATCTTGGCAACTTTAATTGACTTCAGATATTTGTCACACTTAGTACCTTCATCATTTATATTGTAAAAAGCATCTATAGAATAGATACCTGAGCTCCATGATGGTACAAACTTGAATGGTTGTGAGTTGGCTGGGAATTGGAAGTCATTATAAATATATTTTGGAATATAATCAGTCTTATAAATTATCATATAAGGATTGTTATTATTAAATGCGAAGACTCGCCTTCTTCTGATAGGTCCTATTGGTGGAATTTCAACTAGTCCATCTTTATCGCTGACACCCTCGCGGATGCATACCCGAAGCGATGAGGTGTAATTACTTCTTTTAACCAATTGGAGCCATGGATCCAATATTGGTAATACAAACATAAACCCTTCACTGGTATCATATATCGGACTCATTTCATAGATCTCCACGGCCGCTACACCTTCAATGGGCTCCCCAGTGCCCGCATCCACGACTTTAAAGCTGTGTTCCGGAATGAAGTAGAAGAGGGGGAGTCCCCACACTTTGTACCAATGATAAAGATTGGAGAGAACAAAGAGGAAGGCCAGGATGGCGACCATCCATTTGACGGCCTTCGGCAGGCTCCTGATTTTCTGAATTGGATGTAATCCCATCAGAAATCCACCACGTACCATTGCCCATAGGGGGAACGGGCGAAGGAGACATAATGGCCCCGGTTTACGCCGGTTTCGTCTTCCCGGATCATGAGGCACTCGGCAATTCCATCCACCCATCGTGAAACAAGTTCAATATCGGTCATTTGACTCACTGCCTCCTGGAATCGTCCACTGGCCTGCAGGGCCCGAAGTGCGGGCTCGTGCCGCATCCAGGTCGATTCCCCGTAAAAAGATTTAATGAGCTCAAAATTCTCCGACTGAAGCGCCGCTCGAAAGTCGTTCCACCTCTGCTGAAGGAGTGCCTCGAATTCGTCCCGAGATTGTACGATTACCGTAGCCGTATCGGTATAGGTCTGCCCGGAGAGCGTCCGGACCGTCAACGTTGAGAAATAAATTCCCGGTGTATCAAAGATATAGTTGATTTCATCCGGCATCTCCGTGAGCGTCTCCTCCGGTTCGCCATCTCCGTCATAGTCGATCTGAACCTGGTTGATGCTGGCAATCCCGGCTTCGAAGATGTAATCCACGCGCATCCCGGTAATAAAGTCGGGTTCCTGAACGCCGAAGTAGAACAGAGGACCGGAAGGGAAGGGAATGACGGTGATGGTGTCCGTATCCTCTTCCCCCGTCGATGTCGCGACCTTGGCCTCAAAGGTATTGCGGTCGGAGTACACCATCCTCTTAGCGTACCAGAGGTAAGGGTCTTCCGATGTCCCGGCGTGGTTGGGATCGATGATCACACCAGGGGCCTGGTTGATAAAGACAATAAACTGGGGATCCTCCGAAACGACCGTCCCTTCCAGGTTCACGATCTTGCTGGTCAGATAGGCTAGATCCCCCGGCGAAATGATCTCAATCTGTAACCCGCAGGAGGCCCCCGTGGTGATCTCAATCATAAGCGTACCGCCTGGACCCGCCGTGAGCTGTACCCGAAGGGTGTTCATCGGTGCGATGGTCTCCAGGGGTTTGACGACCGAGTCGGTCTGCTGATTCAGATCGGAAGGGGAGAGGACTTCGGTATCGTTCAGCCAGATATGGGCGGAGGAGACACGATTCTTGCCTGAGCTGTCCCCATTGATGACGGATAAAGTCAGCGGACCGTCCGTGGTGCAGGCGGGAAAGGTGGCCACAAATTCCGTGGGACCTCCCGATTCTCGAGTAAAAGATTCCGGGCCAAAGAGCGGGGTACCGGCAGTGAGGACGGTACACAGGCTCAGAAAAAGTAAAAAGATTCCTAAGTGCCTCATTCTAGCCTCCAATCAAAGCATTGAAGTTTTTACCTGAACATATCTAAAACGGGATGTCTATCCTCCAAAAGTAGGGGTTTTGAAATCGGGGACGAAAATATCACCATGAACAGGGAAAATATTCGATCCGATGAAAATCCTTTCCGTGATTGATAAATCAGGCAGATCTAGTCAGAAAGTGTAGATTCTGCAAGGTCGGGACGGTTGATAAATTTAGGATTTCATGAATTTTGTGGATTTAATAAATTGTGTTTTCAAAACCAAGATAAGTTCAAACCACAATAAAAAAACGAGCTCTGATTAAAACGAACATGGAGGTGGTCGAGCCTAATAAGGTCAGGGGCTACTTCTTTTTATCTAATTCCAGAGCACCACGCCCGCTTACCCTACAATCTATTCACATTTAACATATTGTAGGGTAAAATTACACCATGGATGATTTGAAAAACATGCTGGATGAATCCCGTGATTTCTATAAAAACGAGGAAAAGAAAATTATCTCTCTTCTGGTCAGCCTCCCCAAGGGGCGAATTCGGAAGAAAAAAGTTAATAGCGACCATTATTATTACCTTCAGTACAGAAAGGGAGCAAAGGTCGTCGATGAATATCTGGGCAAGTACGTACCGGAAAAGGTCAGACAACAATTAGCGGAACGGAAAAACCTGGAAAAAGAGTTAAAGGAAATTCGAAAAGCTCTGGCATTGCTTCAAGAGAAACCCGCCGCCCATGCCTCTCTGACTGAACCAATCCATAGCATTCTCCGCACAATGACAGATATTGGGTTATGGGAGGAAGGTGTCGAACTGATTGGAAGCTGGTGCTTTCTCTTCTACCAGCGATATCTGAATATCGATCTATACCCTGTGAAGACTGAGGACCTTGATTTTCTCATCCCCTATCCTTATAAGGGGAAAAATATAGACCTGGCATTGCCCCTAAAGAACCTTGGATTCCGGCAAGACTTTAACTCAGACGGATCGACATTTTTTACAGGCCATGGTATGCGGATTGAATTTCTAGCACCTGAAAGAGGTCGTGGTGGTCAAAAACCTGCTCGCATTGACGCACTTTCTATTACTCCCCAGACTCTGCGATTTATGGATATGCTGCTCGATAATCCACTAATTATTAGTGTAAGTCAGGGAATTAAAGTCAGGCTACCCTCCCCCATCTCTTTTTTGTTTCATAAGCTGCTCATCTCTCCACGGAGAAGAAACAAGGGAAAATCAGAAAAAGACCTTCGGCAGGCAATTCTCGTGGGCGGATATGTCCTGGGAAATGAAGAACAGAGAGCCCTGCTTGCCCAGAGATGGAACGATGTACCGAAACGATGGAAAAGCGCAATACATAAATCACTTTTAGTAGCAATGAAACGCTTTCCTTCCGAACAGGACAAAATAATTCCTCTCAGAAAGCTCATGGAATAATTACCCTACAATAATCCCTTTTTCACCATTTTGTAGGGTAACCTGAAAGCGAATCCGCCATTCACCAAGCACTTTCCCCCCTTTAACCAACGAACGACAGGCGTGCATATTGAATATCAGATATTCAATTACCCAGCCTGTCAGATGCCAGCAAACACCCTACCCCCTGCCCACCAATCGTCTATTTTGCATTGATAATGCATATTGGACGATGCAAATAATCCTTATTCCTCTCAACCACGTCCCCTGGACCACCGCAGATACTTCGTCATTTCCTCGTTCACTTTATCCACGTTGAATACTTCACTATCAAAATCATCCCCCAGGGAATACTACAGAGGGCAGGCCGTGGATCCGTCTACCCATCAAATCCATCTTGTCCCGCCATAGCTTTAAAGATTGGGCGGCGGATAGCGAAGGCGGATAAATTCTTTAATTTTCTAAATCCAACGCAACGATAAGCCCGGCCTCGATTCTCCGTAAATCATCTTTTTCGATCTGACCCATCCGCTCTACAAGGCGGCCACGATCCAGCGTCGTAACCTGATGACACAAGGCAACACTGTCTTGTTTCAAACCACCTGCCCCCCGGGAAAGAGCTATCGCGGTAGGGCCGATCCTGGCCTTCGACGATGTGGTCAGGGGAACGACAATGACAGATTGCCAGGTTGGAACCGACGTAAAGGCGTTATGAGAAACAAGAATGACCGGACGTCGCCCTTTTTGCTTGGATCCGGACCTGGGGATCAAGTCAGTCCAGTAAAGATCTCCCCTCCTCACGACTCGCCCTTTACATCTTCAAGGGAAGCTTCGGCCAAATCATCATCGAATTCGTACTCACCCCCGGACTCTGCCACAGCATATTGATGGATATCCTGGTAAACTCTGGCCTTTTCCCGCTGTTGTAACCACTCACGAATTGCCTTTCGCGCCAGCGTGGTCGCAGGAATTCTGGTTTCCTTCGCCATTCTACGAAGGTGATCGTACACATCCAGGGGAAGCGGCACATGCATCATCTTTTTGGCACCCGATACCATATCATACTCCTATGATATTTTTTATATCATATTATGTTACCATAAACAATCCCCGGCAATCCACTAAGTGAAGGAAAGGATTATTTTTTAAACCCATAATACTCTTTAACTCATTAAACCCTCCGACCCATTTGTGCTACCATAAACCCACATGACCCAGGGGGGAAATTCAATGATCCGCATGAATGGCGATCCACACTTGTTGGGTAATTCGCGCATTATCTTTCTTTTCGTCGGCCTGCTCCTCCTATCCTGCATAACCTATTCCCAATGTCCCGAATTGCTAGGCCGTTACCCGCGCGGAAATGTTCTTACCGCCACAGTGAATTCCACGTACCTTTACTACGGCAGCGGATTGAATCTCGTCATTGCGGACATCAGTGACCCGGCCCATCCAGTGGAAGTCGGACATCTCGCCCTGCCGGATATTGTGAATCGGATCTACGTGGCCCATGACTACGCCTACATCGCTAACCGGTACGGAGGATTACGTATCATTAACATCTCAAACCCATCCTCCCCGACAGAAGTGGGCGTTCTCCCGCTCCCCGATCCAGTCCAGGATGTCGTGGTATGGGGTACCCATGCTTACGTGGCCTCTTACTCCAGCGGTCTCCGTGTCGTGAATATAGCGGCGCCTTCCGCCCCCGTTCAGGTGGGCATCATCGACACACCGGGCAATGCGGTTGCGGTCTCGATCTCCGGCAATTACGCCTATGTTGCAGACTGGACTTCGGGCCTTCGGGTTATCGATATCAGGACTCCGTCCGCCCCGTCCGAAGTTGCCTTCTCTCCTTCTCCTGACAAGGATGGTGACGTGAAAGTCATCGGGGATTATGCCTACGTTGTGTGCTCCAACAGCGGTTTTCGTATCGTGGATGTCTCCACTCCTTCCAGTCCAACCCAGGTAGGTCTCATGGACACTCCAGGAACGCCAAATGGCCTGGATGTTGTGGGTTCCTATGCCTATATTGCGGATTACGGCTATTTTCGAGCTGTGAACATATCCAATCCCGCCAATCCCATCGAGGTAGGAAATTACCATACCTCGGGCTATGCCATGGACACCGTGGTATCAGGAGGTTACGCCTACGTGGCCGATTACATGGGTGGCCTCTTGGTCCTGGATGTATCGACCCCCTCATCCCCCACCCCGGTCTCCTCCACCTCACCCGCCTGGAATGCCTACGGTGTCCATGTGAAGGGAAATTACGCCTACGTTGCAGACGCGAACGCAGGATTGCGCGTGATGGATGTCACCGACCGGTCCGATCCCAGGGAAGTCGCGGTCGTCGATCCCACATTCGGAAGCCTGGGTCTGACGATCCGGGATGACCTGGCCTATGTTGCCGGAAGCACGAGCGGCCTGAGGATCGTTGACATTTCTACTCCAACGGCACCGGTGATCATCGGAACCCGCGACACCCCGGGCCAGGCCTGGGACGTGGCGCTTATAGGAGACTACGCCTATGTGGCTGACGGCTCTCAGGGCGTTCGAATCATCAATATATCGAATCCTGCCAGCCCTGTAGAAATCAATTCCATATCGACTGCGGACGATGTCCGGGGGGTATCCATCTGGGAGACCCGTCTCTACATTGCGGCTCAATCTGCAGGCATGCTGATCTACGACATCTCCACACCCATATCACCGGTATACCTGGGGTACTTTCCCACCCCCGACCTTGCCATGGATGTGGTGGCGCATGGAAATACTGCCTACGTCGCTGCCTTCTATGACGCCCTGCGCATCGTGGACGTTTCCAATCCGGCCAGCCCCTTCGAAGTCGGGTTCTTTGATCCGGGCGGAGCGATTAACCATCTGACCGTGTCGGGCAATTATGCATTCCTGGGCTCTCTTCACCCCACGGCCGGCGGACTGCACATCGTAGATATGTCCAATCCCGCGGCACCCGTATCGGCAGGCAGTAATACCTCCAACGGAGACACCGAAGGCATCTTTATCGACGGTTTCTACGCTTACGCGGCCAACGAGCAGGATGGTTTAGTGATCTATTCCCTTACGGACTGCTGTTCCAATCCTCCGGGCAGCTTCAGCCTGACCACCCCACCGGACATCTCTTTCAACCAGGCCTGCAGCCTCACCCTGGACTGGACCGACAGTACCCAGGCTCTTGGCTACAACATCTACCTTGATACCGTTACCCCGCCCGGAATTATCGAATCCGACTATCCCTGGTCGGACTATCCCGTGACCCTTGTGCCGGGAACCACATACTACTGGAACGTCATGGCTGAGAACGGATGCGGGAGCCAGGCTCCGGCGATTCAATCCTTTTCAACCACACCCCTTCCCGGCTCGTTTGATCTTGTGTCTCCCGATGACGGAGCAACAGACCAGCCCAACGATGTCGTCCTGGACTGGGAACCCTCCGCCTGGATGACCTCATATTCCGTCTACCTGGGAACCAGCTCCCCCATACCCCTCTACCAGGACAACATCACGAACACATACCTGGAGCTCTCTGGCCTGGATTCCTCGACCACCTATACCTGGTACGTCGTGGCCTCGAACAACTGCGGCACGCGCCAGAGCGCCAAACGATCCTTCACCACAGGTGTTCCGGTGGTAGAGTATTCATATTCCCTCTGGCAGGACACCTGTACGGTCGCAGGCACAGGAAACGGCAACGATATTGCCGACCCGGGAGAATCCATCACTCTCCAGGTACTCCTATCCAATCCCGGGGCATTTGACGTGACCAATCTCACCGGAACGTTGGCCACGACAAACTCCAATATCATGATCACGATAGATAATTCCGCCTTTTACGATCTCCTGGCCGGAATGGAAAGCTTGAATATCACCCCGTTCACGTTCGACATATCTGAACTGACCCCCTGCACTTCAACCATCGATTTCACCCTGTCCCTCACAGCTGATGAAGGTACCTGGGACATTCCTTTTCAATTTCCGATAGGACGGGACAGCGGATACATCTTCCGTGAGCCCTTTGATGCGTGGCCCCCGGAAGGCTGGCAGATCGTCGACCATACGGGCACATGCCAGTGGGAAAGCACGAGGACAACCGGCCGGCCCACTTACTCGGGTAGCCATCCCGGATACGCCTACGTCGCGGAATCCAGTGACGGACTGCGGCTCCTGGATGTCTCCATACCCTCAGATCCGATCAATCTCTACACGGAAAGCTCCAATGTTCTTTATGGGATCGCCGTCTCCGGCAACTACGCCTATACCGTGGGCCTTAATTATTTCCGTGTGTACGATATCTCGTCCAGAGACCCAGCCCAGATCGGCTTGTTTATACTCCCTACCAGCGGATTCGACGTGGCTATCAAAGGAAACTACGCTTACATCCCCGCACAGTACAGCGGTCTGCGCGTCATTAACATTTCCATACCGGCCAGCCCCACCGGCGCCGGATTTTATGATACGCCCGGAAACAGCACAGGCGTAGCCATTCAGGGGAACTACGCCTTCGTGGCCGACGGCGTGACCCTCCAGATCCTCAACATATCCACTCCGGCCGCTCCGACCTTCGTTAGTTCCCTGGCTACCCCGGTAGCCGCCTGGGATCTCGCGGTGGAGGGCGACTATGTTTATGTAGCCGACTTCACCAGTCTCCGGATCATTGATATCAGCACCATTAACATCCCTGTCGAAGTGGGCCACATCGACCTCCCCGGAACGATCTGGGATGTCGCCATATCCGGTAACTATGCCTATGTGGCAGCCCACGATGGCGGTCTTCGGGTCATCGACATCTCAACCCCCTCTGCGCCGGTGGAAGTGGGGTTCACTACAACGGCGGAGCAGGCAAGGCGGGTCAAGGTTTTCAATCAGCTGGTCTATGTAGCCGACACAAGCCTGGGGCTGCTCATCTTCGACATCACAAATCCCGCAAAACCTGTCCTTGCAGGAGCCAGCAAAAGTACCTTTATCGGCCGGGACATCGCCCTGGTCAACCATGCTGCCGACGCGGACAGCGACTGGTGTGGAGATGGAATGGACACGGAGCTGATCACTCCGGCAATATACATTCCAGGTGGCGCCAGTGCCACACTCAACTTTACTGCAGCCTACCGTGACCTTGAAGCCCGGGCCATCGACTACTTCCACGTTGACATCTCTACAAACGGCGGCACGGATTGGACCAACATCCTCTCCTGGAACGAAAGCCACTCCCCCTTCGGCCCGGGGGAAGAGGTAAGCCTGGACATCTCCGCCTTCGCGGGGTCAGCCGACACGAAGATCCGGTTTCACTACGTGGCGACAGCCTGGGACTGGTACGCCCTCATTGATAACGTCAACATCCGGATCGCTCCCCATTGCTACCTCTGCGACGCCTACGGCCCTCCGGGTGAATCGGCAAACGATGGCTCCTTCACCCTGGCAAAGAACGGCACCGACCTGGACTTCTCCTGGAACGGACCAGGAGGGGGTTGCGACTCCTCCGGGTACTCCCTCTACACCGGGGATATCACCTCCCTGGCCGGAGGATACGGCCATGACACACCACTGGTATGCGGACAGGCAGGGACTACCTTCTCCCTGCCCCTGAGCGATGCCGACCTGAACCTCTTTGCCGGCCAGTACTTCCTTGTCGTCTCCGGTAATGGATTCCAGGAAGGCTCCTACGGCAAAAACACGGCGGACGACGAACGCCCCGTCTCCGACAACGCCTGCCTCCCCGGCCCCCAGGACACCGGAGAATGCACCCCATAGAACATAAAGAAAGACAGAAAATGAAACAGAAAAAAACAGAAATTGCCTTCTATAAAAGTGATGATGGATCCGTAAACATGGATGTCCAATTGGATAAGGAAACAGTATGGCTGACTCAAGCGCAGATGTGTGAGTTATTGGGGAGAGATCAGTCTGTTATTTCCAGACATGTCCGTAACGTGTTTAAAGAAAAGGAATTAATACAGGAAAGCAATATGCAAAAAATGCATATTGCAGGGTCAGATAAGCCCGTAACTTTTTATAGCCTGGACGTTGTTATTTCAACGGGATATCGAGTGAAATCCCAACGTGGAACCGAGTTCCGGATCTGGGCAACTAACGTCCTGAAACAGCACATTGTCGAGGGGTATAGTGAAAACAAGAGGCGATTAAAGCAACTGAATCAGACCTTAAGGCTTGCCGCGGATATTTCAAAAAGAAAAGCACTTTCTACTGATGAAATATCGGCACTTCTCCAGACTGTATCTGAGTATTCCTATGCACTTGAATTACTCGATGATTATGATCATCAGCGAGTTTCTGTCCGAAAAGTCTCCCGTCGCAAAGCAAAATCAATCACATACGAGGAAGTCATTCAGCTCATTGACCAAATGAAGAGTAAATATCATGCATCTTCACTCTTTGGTAAGGAGAAAGATGCCAGCCTTAAAAGCTCACTGAGCGCAATAATGCAAAGTTACGGAGGCAAAGACTTATATCCTTCCATAGAAGAAAAAGCCGCAAACCTCCTTTACTTCCTGGTGAAAAACCACAGCTTTGTCGACGGGAACAAGAGAATTGCAGCCGCAGTCTTCCTTCGATTTGCAGAAAAGAATAACCTGATCCATGATAAAACAGGTAACCGACGTATTGCTGACAATGCATTAGTAGCCATGACCCTGATGATCGCAGAAAGCAGGCCAAAGGAAAAAGAAGTCATCACGGTGATGCTGACCAATTTAATAGCAGGAAAGTAACAACCCAATCATTCCGCCGTTACCCTACAAAACCCCCTTTTTCATCTTTTTGTAGGATAAACTGACAACGAATCCGCCATTCATCAAGCACGTCCCCCCCTTTAGCAACATACGACAGGTGCGCCGTATTGGATATTGGAAATTCAGTTATTATGCCGGTCAAATGCCAGCAAACACCCTACCCCTGCCAGCCTATCGTCTATTATGCATTTACACTGCACATTGGACGAATAAATATCCCTATCTCTCTCAGACACTACTCCTTAACCAACGAAGATACTTCGCCAGTTCCCTGTTCACTTCATCCACGTTGAATAATTCGCTATCAAAATCATCCCCCAGGTACTCCCTGTACCACGCATGATCCGGATGAGAAGGATCCCTGTAGGCCGATAAAAATTCATCATAACGATAAGGCCCCCCCACATCCTCCGGCGGACAGGACCTTGCACCATCAAGGCAGACGAAGGGTCGTATAAACTTTTCCGGTTCATAATCGGAGGATTCGACCGTAATGAGATGCTCCCACCCATCTCCAAAATCGTACATGTACACAAAGGAATCCCCTTTCTTTTTAAGCACCTCCTTCAATGAATACTCGGCTGCATCATTATCATCCATGGGATCCTCCGGATCTTCCGTATATTTTTCATCTCCATGCATAAACACATAGAGATGAGTATCCGTCCACCCCATGACAATCTGAATGACATCGTGGAGACGGTCCAGGGCAATATTGGCCGGAACAACAAACCTTCTCCAGATTTCAGGAGAAATTCCCATCATTGAGATTTTCAGAAGATAGCAGGGAATATTCATATGTACCATCCTTTCCGAATATCTTATTCAATTCTATTCCTCGAAACCCCATTCGTCAAAGGTCAACCCCTATTGTGCTCCATGTAATACTTCGACCGTTTTTTTTCTCTACGGGAGATTGTTTCGCCCTGTCACTGCGAGGCGTACAACGACGAAGCAGTCTCAATGAGGCTCTGACTTACAGAAGGTAAGTCAGGTGCCGAATTGATACTCTCCGTCACGGTTTTTGTGACGGTGAGTGACGATATGTCCGAGGCTCTGACTTACAGAAGGTAAGCCAGGTGCCGAATTGATATCTATGAGGTCCGAGATGCCTATGAGACCCGAGATGTTTGCGAAGCATCTTGGTTAGTCGAATGGGTACTCGAAAAATCGTTAGATTTTGAGGGTATCTACTACATTAATCTACAGAATCTCTCGGCTAACCGAATGGATACTCGAAGGATCGAAGATCCTGAGGGTGCCCAAAGTCTTGATCGTGACGGTAGTATCCAATGCAATATCATGTCATAAAATAGGGACAGTCCCTATTTTTTATTTTGTAAGTTATTAAATATGAGATAAAAAGGAAACACCGTTTTCATAGAGATCGCATCGTAAGATGCGACTACGTGGGCCATTCTCGCGATGACAAAACACTACAAAATCCCTTGACCAAGTCCCACCCAGATAAGTTCCCCCGGGAAGTCAAGGAGTCAGGAAACAACTTTTCGCCATTTGCGTAGTTATAGGTATCAGATGGCGATCTACTTGAAGGTTCGGGTATCCAGGCTGTATCTTCTCTGTGCTCTAAGCATGCTGGCGTTTCCCCTGACCGTTCACGGGGGAGAATGCGTATACGCCACGGAGGTAAAGTTCGAGCACATTTCCCTGGATGAAGGGCTGTCGCAGACCACCGCGCGAGCCCTCCTCAAGGACTCCAGGGGATTCATGTGGTTCGGAACGGAAGACGGCCTCAACATGTACGATGGATACAGCTTCGTCGTATACCGGCCCGACCCGGGGGATCTGTCCACGATCAGCAGTAACTTCATCCGCTGCCTGCACGAGGACTCCAGCGGCAATATCTGGATCGGCACCAACGGCGGAGGATTGAACCGCCTGGATCGAAGCACCGGCAAGTTTACGCGCTACCATGCCGATCCGGACAATCCCGCCACGCTCAGCAACGACTACGTGTGGACGATCCTGGAAGATCCGACCGGAGCGCTGTGGCTGGGAACCGATGGCGGCGGGCTGAACCGCTTCGATCCCGAGACCGAGACTTTCACCCGGTACCGCCACGACCCGGATCGCCCCGGGTCGCTGGTGCAGGACAACGTGCTGAGCCTGTGCCTGGACCATGCCGGGTTTCTCTGGATCGGGACCCGCACGGGCGGGCTCAGCATCCTCGCGCCGGACCAGATGGACTCCCCTGCCCCCGAATTCATCAACCTTCTGCATGACCCGACCAACCCGACCAGCCTCAGCTCGAACGAAATCTGGACCATTCACGAAGACAAAGCAATGAACCTCTGGATCGGGACCCGTGACGGCGGCATCTGCATGCTGAAGGCCGATCGTGAAGATCTCGCAAACCCGAACTTTACCTGCTACCAAAACCGGCCCGGGGATCCGACCAGCCTGAGCCACAACCGGGTGCTGTGCATCATCGACGATCCGGAGGGAAATCTCTGGATCGGCACGGAGGGCGGCGGGCTGAACCGGCTGGACCCCGCAACGGGCATATTCACGGCATACAAAAGGGATCCATCCAATCCTGACAGCCTGAACAACAACTATGTCTTTTCCCTCCTCATGGATCGGGAAGGTACACTCTGGATCGGGACCGAAATGGGGGGGATCAACAAGCTTGACCCGCGATACATTAAGTTTTATCACTTCGCGAATGACCCCAACAATGAGCGCAGCCTGAGCAACAACTCCGTCTGGGCGATGCTGCAGGACCGGGAAGACACCTTCTGGGTGGGGACACGGGAGGGCGGTCTGAACCGATACGACACAAGGCAAAAGCGTTTCGATCACTTCGTTCACAACCCGGAGGTCCCCGCAAGCCTGAGCGATGACTACATCCGAAAGATCTTTGAGGATTCCCGGGGAAACCTCTGGATTGGAACCGACACCGGCGGCCTGGAACGCTTCGACCGAAAGCGGGGCACCTTCACCCATCTCAGTCACAACCCCGTTGACCCATCCAGTATCTCGAGTGACCGGATCTACGACATCTTCGAGGACAGCCAGGGGACGCTATGGATTGCCACGCGAACCGGAGGGGTGAACCAGCTGAAGTCGGTCGATCCGCCTGTGTTTACGCACTTCATGCATGACCCGGCGGATGCGGACACCATCAACGACAACTTCATCTACAAGATCTACGAGGACAGGAACGGCGTTCTATGGTTCGGGACCTTTTCCGCCGGGCTGGACCGATACAACCGGGAGAGCGGCCGCTTTACCCACTATACCCATGACCCGAACAACCCTAAAAGCCTGAGCCACAATGTGGTCCTCACCATCTTTCAGGATTCCCGGGGCACCCTCTGGGTGGGAACAGGCGGCGGAGGCATCAACAAATTCAATCCCGAAGATGAGACCTTCACCTACTACCTTGAAGAGGACGGCCTGGCGAATGAAGTCGTCTACGGCGTCCTGGAAGACAGCAAGGGCTACCTCTGGATCAGCACCAACAACGGGCTTTCCCGGTTTGACCCCGAAAAGGAGACCTTCAAGAATTTCGGCATGGCCGACGGCCTCCTGAGCAAGGAGTACAACGGCGGAGCCTACATGCTGTCCAGAAGCGGCTACATGTTCTTCGGCGGCATCAACGGCATCGACTATTTCGATCCGACCACCATCCAGGATAATCCCTTCGTGCCGCCGGTCTACATCACAAGCTTTCAGCTGGCACGATCCACCACGAACGGGGAGCCGCACGACTATCTGCCCCGACCGGTCACAGAGCTGGAAGAGATTACGCTCACGCACCGGGACAATATCTTTTCCATCGGATTTGTCGCGCTCAACTACACGACGCCGGAAAAAAACCGCTACGCCTACATGCTGGAAGGATTCAACGATGACTGGATCCAGGCCGATGCGTCTTACCGCTACGCCCACTACACCAACCTGGACCCGGGTACCTACTACTTCCGGGTCCGGGGATCCAACAACGACGGCGTGTGGAACATGGACGGCGATACTCTCAAGATCACGATCCTACCGCCCTGGTGGCAGACGACATGGGCCTACCTGCTGTACCTGCTGACGGGTGCGCTCCTGGCCTACGCAGTGATCCGGTTCGTGAAGATGAGGGAGCGCGAAAAGACACGGCTCCACGTGTCCGAGCTGAAGGCCAGGACCAAGGAGGCCGAGGCCAAGGTTCTCCGCGTGGAAAATGAGCGCAAGACCCTCGAACTGGAGGGGGCCCGACAGCTACAGCGCTCCATGCTTCCGGACACAGTTCCCCGGGACCCCCGCTACTCCATCGCGGTCTCCATGAAACCGGCCACGGAAGTGGGAGGCGACTACTACGATTTCCACGTGGGGAAAGACGGCACGCTCACGATCGCCCTCGGGGATGCCACGGGCCATGGAATGCAGGCGGGAATCATGGTCGCCATCATGAAGGGCCTCTTCAGCACGCTCTACAACGAGCCCGACATAGCCGTCTTCTTTGCTCGCTGCAACACGATTATCAACAACATGAACCTCCAGAGCATGTGGATGGCCCTGACCCTGGTAAAGATGAAAGACCACAAAGTGTCGATCTCATCCGCCGCCATGCCCCCCGTGTTTCACTATCGCGCAGCGGCAGGAACGGTCCACATGATTGAACTGAAGGGCATGTTCCTCGGGGTGGACAGGGAACTCGACCATAAACGCGACCACCGGGAGATCCAGCTGGAACCCGGCGACAAGCTCCTGCTCATGACCGACGGCCTGGCGGAGATGGAAAACACAGAGGAAGAGATGCTGGACCTGCACCGATGCCAGACCTACTTTCAGGAAGTGGCGGCCCAATCCCCCGGGGCTATCATTCAGCATCTCTTTGACCGGGGAGCAGAGTGGCGGGGTACCGCCCCCCAGGAAGACGACATCACCCTCATCGTCCTGGAGGCAACTAATCAATGAGGCTGTAAGTTACGGAACGTAACTTGCGTGCCGAATTGATACTCTCCATCACGGTTTTTGTGACGGTGAGTGACGATATGTCCGAGGCTGTAAGTTACGGAACGTAACTTGCGTGCCGAATTGATACTCTCCGTCACGGTTTTTGTGACGGTGAGTGACGATATGTCCGAGGCTCTGACTTACAGAAGGTAAGTCAGGTGCCGAATTGATACTCTCCGTCACGGTTTTTGTGACGGTGAGTGACGATATGTCCGAGGCTCTGACTTACAGTAAGGTAAGTCAGGTGCCGAATTGATGCCTATGAGGTCCGAGAGGTCCACGAAGTACCCTATGAGACCCAAGATGTCCACGAAGTACCTATGAGACCCAAGATGTCCACGAAGTACCTATGAGACCCAAGATGTCCACGAAGTATCTTGGCTAGTCGAATGGGCACTCGAAAGATTGAAAATCTTGAGGGTGTCGGCTAGTCGAATGGATGCCCACAGGATCGAAGATCCGAAGGGTACCATAGGTTTAATGCCCTCCGTCACAGGCTTTTTTGTGACGGAAGGGTATCGCTTAGAGTCTGCGGTCTACCGCATTTGAGGGTGCCCAAAGTCTTAATTTTATCGGAAGGGTATCTCTCGCACTCGATGCGCTGCTTGCAAATAGTGACAGAAAGA
>Ga0116162_10001310_pt1 | contig 16362 bp, 12 predicted proteins | sample AD_UKC105_MetaG_FD_89875 | JGI IMG/M metagenome (GOLD analysis project Ga0116162, IMG submission 89875) | Active sludge microbial communities of municipal wastewater-treating anaerobic digesters from Hong Kong - AD_UKC105_MetaG | ecosystem: Engineered > Bioreactor > Anaerobic > Digestate... | reverse complement strand
GCCTATTTGTGAAAGAAGGCCGAGCGCCGCCTGAAATCCCATCGGGTTGGAATTATACGCATCATCAATAATGGTTAGCCCGCCCGCCTGCTTGCGCACCTCCAGACGATGTTCAATCTGCGGCAGACTTTGCAGTGCTGCCTGAATGTCTTTGGAGGACACGCCCAGTTCAAACGCCGCCACAAAGGCCATCGCGATGTTATGGCCGTGATGAATGCCAAACAGCGGCGCCTCGACATTATAGGTCACGTTTTTCCACGTAAAACGCACCTCGATCCCGTTACCGCCTTGAATGATCTTGTGAATTTCAAGAGCACCTTTTTTGAGGTAGGATTTGTCAGTCTGTTTGCTTTTGTCAACGTCAGCCGATTCTCCGCAAACAATGAAGTGATTTTCATTTTGCTCCTTCATGGCACGGGTATAATCAAACCGCAAAGTTCGTTCATGCACAACCACTTGCCCGCCGCGGCTTACAACAGATTCAGCCAGTTCGTATTTAGTTTCCGCAACCGTATCGAGAGATTTAAACCGCTCATAATGCGCATGGCCAATCGCGGTGATAATGCCAAAATCCGGCGGTGTAAGTTTGCACAGCCGATCAATCGATCCGCGCCCATATGCACCCATTTCCACGATCAAATATTTATGCTCAGGCTCAAGCTGTTCACGAAGTATGCGTGAAATGCCCATCGGCGTATTGACGCTGCCCGGTGTAACCAAAGTCGGAGCCTGTGTTTTCAGGATATGGCCGAGAATATGTTTAACCGATGTTTTACCAAAAGACCCGGTAATGCCGATCACGGTCGGCTGGTAATCCAGCACCTTATTATGCGCCTCGGTCCAGAATTTTTTCTGGTTCATTTCTTCAAAGGGCGCAAGCATCATGTTGACAAACAGGATCATGAAAGGGATGAGATGAATATTGAGTATCCAGAGCCATGGCATGGGAGTCACAGGAAGGAAGCACCAGGTCGCGGCAAGAACACTTAAAAAATAAGCCGGAAAGAAAATCCGTTTTGCCCGCGCCGTTGCAACCAGTTTCTTTTTGGAATCCTTCCGCGGGTCTTTTTCCCGGTAAGTCGCAAACGCCATTGCAGTAAAAATAAGAAAATTCACAAAAACCGGCGGGATAAAAAAGGAAAGAATGGCAACCACGATAACCACGACGCTCAAGCGTTTATCAAATGCTTTGTTCTTCCAGATCCAGCTTAGCAAACGTTCGCTGTCATATTCTTCCTGCTGATAAACATGCATATAGGTCAATCCACGCTTCGCGGCAAAAGCGAGAAAGCTCAGAAAGAGGAGAGCCGTAGTGGCCAGCTCAATCATCATGTTTGGAAATCTCCTTCATGAAATTATGAATATGGCGCACAACCTGATGGCGCGCCCCTGTCAGGATACTGTAATGATCAAATCCGTCCATCAAAATCAGCTTGGCTCCCGGAATTATCCGCGATAGCCTCTGCCCGATTTCCGGCGGTGTTTCCGTATCTTTCGAGCCGTAAATGAGCAGGGTAGGGCATTTTACCTGCGCTGCCACATCACTTAAATCTTCATTTACGACTTTAACAAAAATCTGCCGCAAAGGTCCGGCGCTTTTATAATCCGCGCTGCCGAATTTTTCATAGAGCCAATCTTGCGACAGGCCGAGCGGAATAAGTTTTTTGAGAAGCTTGAACAGCTTCACCCGCGCGCCATAATACAGCTTATGCCACAAAGGCCTTTTACGCGGCAATCCCGCTCCGGCAATCAGGACCAGCCCGGCAATCAAATCAGGATGGCGCGCCGCCAGTTGCAAACCTACACGGCAGCCGAAAGAATGTCCGGCCCAGATCACCGGCCCATCTGTTTGCGCACGGATCAGCGCCGCCATCGCATTGGCATACTCCTCCGTGCCCCAAACCTCACCCGGCAGCGGTGATTTCCCAAATCCAGGAAAATCGACTACCCAGTGCTGCCCCATATTCGAAAGGGTATCAGCCAGAGGCCTCAGCGCATGCAGATTTTGTCCCCAGCCATGCCCCCAAAATACAGGCGGACCACCTTTACCCATTTTCTCGAAATAAATATCCTGTGACATATTCCCGCCGCCATCCCGGTGGATGCCGGGATCTTGCTGTTCACAAGCATGAGATTCCGGCTTTTACCGAAATGACGATGCTGTTAATATCAATCTAACGTTCTTATCAAGTTTTTATTTTTAAACCAACCCGTAAGGTCTTATGACACAAAATAAAAAAACAGTTGCGGTATTTTTCGGCGGTCGCTCGCCCGAACATGATGTCAGCGTGGTCACCGGCTTGCAGATTTTAAGTGCCATTGATGCGCAAAGCTTTGAAGCGTTTCCTGTTTACATTACTACGGAAGGAGAGTGGCTGGTCGGTGATCTGCTCAAGGATCGCGCGAATTATATGCTCTCGCCTCAGGCACGCAAAGAAGTTCAGGCCGTAACGCTGGATTTAAAACCCGGCAGACGCGCCCAGCTTGTGCCGTTAAAAACCGGGTTGTTCGGTGGTGCTAAGCCGCTTGAGTTCGATGTCGTCATTCCGAGCTTTCACGGGCTGTTTGGTGAAGACGGCAATATACAAGGACTATTCGAGTTTGCAGGTGTGCCTTACGCCGGAATGCGTACAATGGCATCTTCCATTTTGATGGACAAAGGCGCAACCAAGAAAGTCCTGCAAGGCGCTAGCATTCCGGTTCTGCCTTATGCGATGATTTACCGCCCCGAACAAGGCTATATGATTGAAGAAGATGCACTCAAAACCATGATGGGCGAGGTTGAATTTCCCTGCATCGTCAAACCTTCACATTTGGGCAGTTCCATCGGCGTAGCCAAGGCAGGTAATATCGAAGATCTGCGTGCTAGTCTGCCGAGCATTTTCGAATATGACGATGCGGCGATTATCGAACCCTTCGTTGAAAATCTGGTTGAATATAACGTAGCCGTTTCAAAAGCTTTTGGTGAGATTAGAACCTCGGCCATTGAACGCCCTAAAGCCACAGAGGAGTTACTCGATTTCAAACAGAAATACCTTTCCGGTAAGGACAGTAAAACCGGGCAAAAGCTGGATGGCGACGAGGGAGGAACTAAGACGCCCGGCACTATAAGCCAGGGCATGCTCTCGCTCACCCGTGAACTCAACCCGAAGCTTAAGCCGCAGCAGGTCAAAAACATCAAAGACTGGGCGCTGACCATGTTTAAAGCCGTCGAAGGCACCGGTGCGCCGCGCATCGATTTCATCGGCAATGAAAAAACCGGCGAGCTATGGCTCAATGAGGTCAATCCCTGGCCTGGATCAATTGGCTATTTTCTCTGGGAAGCTGCTGAAAACCCTGTCTTGTTTACCGATTTGCTCACCGGTCTGATTGAAGAGGCACTCAAAGAAAATAAAAAGCGCAGCCTTCCTAAAGACCCGGTCCCTGTTGACGCACGGCTTTTGAGGAGAGCATAAATCATGGCATCTAAAAATAAAAAAGGCACGCGCAGAAGCGCCATAAACAAACGCCGCAAGGGACTATTGGCGGTTGTGCTGCCATGGCTACGGCGTTTTGGGCTTGTCGCTGCTGTTTTTATTGGCCTGATATGGATAGGTTCATGGCTTTATTTAAGCGGCGCTGTTGGTCGCGCAGGTGATTGGAGCCGCGATAAAATTTTAACGGCTAGCGCTGATATGGGCTTTGCAATTGAAAACATTCTTGTGGACGGGCGCCGATACGCCGATGCGCATGTTCTGCTCGCCATCGTCAATGTTGAAAAAGGCGATCCGCTTTTTTCTTTTGATCCAAGAGTTGCACAGGAATTGATTTCTCAGGTCGGTTGGGTTGAAAGCGTACAGGTCGAGCGTCGCCTGCCCAGTACAATCTAGATTGGCTTGAAGGAGCGCCGCCCCCTCGCGCTTTGGCAAAGTGAAAAACGTCTCAAACTTCTCGATGATAAAGGAAAGGTTATTGTCACCAGCAATCTACAGCGCTTTGCTGATCTGATCTTGGTGATTGGCAAAGATTCACCCGTCGCGACGCCTGAGCTAATCGGTAATTTGCAAGCCGAACCAGACATTTACAAGCGTGTCGAAATGGCAAAATATATCAGTCAGCGCCGTTGGGATCTGCAATTAAAAAATGGTATCGAAGTCAAATTACCCGAAGAGGATATGGGGCTCGCTCTGGCGCGTCTGGCGCGTGCGCAGGAAAAGGATGGGTTGCTTGATAAGGATATTCGCAGCATTGATATGCGTGAAATTGACCGCATCAGCGTACGCACCAAGCCCGGTAAAGTACAAGAATACAAGACCGATCTTAAAATCGAGGCCGCGACTAAAGGTAAAGCAGGAAATAATATTTAGTGACAAGGCATAAACACAAATCCCAAAAACACAAACCAAAGGGCACGCTTTTGGCCGCGTTGGATATTGGCTCCAGCAAAATAGCGTGTTTCATTGCTCGCGTCGTCGATGATGAAGGCACGTTCGAGGTGCTCGGCGTTGGTCACCACGCATCCAAGGGCATAAAAAACGGTACGATCGTCGATCTTGATGCCGCCGAATCCGTAATCCGCCAGACCGTTCACGCTGCCGAGAATATGGCTGCCGACGTTATGAAGGGCTATCCCTTGCGCGAAGTCGTAGTCAATCTGCCTGGTGTCCAGGCCGCCAGCCACGCTTATACATCTGATGTACAGATCGCCGGTCATGAGGTTACCGACAATGATGTCCGCCGCGCACTGGCCAAGGCGCAAGAGCAGGTCTTAAGCGAGGATTACGAGTTGATCCACACTATCCCCATGGATTTTCGTATCGATGGCAATGAAGGCATCCGCGATCCACGCGGTATGTTTGGGCAGGATATGAGCGTCGATATTCATATGGTCACCGGTGATATGGGCCCGCTGCAAAATATGGCCACGGCCATTGAGCGCTCACACCTCGACATCACCGCCCTATGCGTTTCCGCCTATGCTGCCGGACTGGCTGCTCTCGTCGAAGATGAAATGGATCTGGGCTGCACGGTCATTGATATTGGCGGCGGCGTGACCTCCTTTGCAGTTTTTAACGGCGGGCGGATGGTTTACGCCGATGCTGTTCCGCTGGGCGGCGAGCACATTACCGGCGATATTGCCAAGGGCCTGACGACATCTTTGCATGATGCGGAGCGCCTCAAAGCCCTTTACGGCAGCGCCATGGCCTCAGACATGGATGAAACAGAACTCATCGATGTGCCGCGGCTGGGCGAGGATGATCATCACGAGCCAAACCATGTGCCGCGCTCGCTGCTGGTCGGGATTATTCAGCCGCGGATTGAGGAAATCTTCGAAATGGTGCGCGCCAAATTGAACGATAGCGGTTTGGGTAATGCCATCGGGCGGCGCGTCGTCCTCACCGGTGGTTCCAGTCAAATTCAAGGACTAAAAGAACTTGCCGGCCAGGTGTTGGATAAACAAGTGCGCCTCGGCAAACCGATCCGCCTGACCGGCCTGCCCGATGCGGTCAGCGGTCCGTCTTTTGCCACGACAGCCGGGCTGCTCACCTATATCTCCGAACGCGTCGATGAAATGCCCGCCCAAATCATGGCTGGGGCCGAAACCGGTTCGCTCTGGGAACGCGTGAGATTTTGGCTGAAAGAGAATTGGTGAGGCGCTCTACGAGTATGCATTCACCAATTCCTCAATCTTCTTAAGAAAAATTTGGGTCTGCCCTTTTTGTTTTTGCAGATCCTCAACCATGCGCGTGTAATGTTCGTTGTTAATATCCATCGCCGCGCCGTTGTTAAAACTCGCCACCAAAAGCGGCGGCTTTCCATCTTCCGGATTGTGGTGTAGATGAATAGCTAGGCCATTGTCTACCAGATTAGCAAAATTGCCAAACCAGCCATCATATTTTTTATCAAATTCATCTGGCCATAGACTGCGAATTCTCCTATTTACACGCTCTTTAGCAATCTCTCTCGGTGATATATAGGATTCTAGAATAATCTTGCGTCCGTCTTTTTTGTAAGGCTCAAGCGCACTTAACGCATGCTTGCTTTGCATGGTCATATCAATAAAAAGGCTGTTTCCTTGCTCTATAGCTTTTTGCTGAACGAGCGCAAATCCATATTGGGTATCAAGTTGATATTTATCACGAATCTCCATGCGCTCTTTATGGGGCAGTTTTCCATTATGTTTGCGGCGTAATGCCTTAATTTCATCTCTGTATTTTTTCATGGCGAAAAGCAGACCATGCTCATCATAGGCACAATAAACCGTTTGAGATTTTTCCTCTGGGCCTAAATCGTGGAAGTAATGATTCATAGCACGGGTTTTTCCTGCCCCGACCGTGCCGTTAAAAATTACCAAAAGGCGATCCTCTTGAGCGGCGCGGACCTTGCCTGCTGTAAAAACGTCAACAAGACTGCTTATTTCTTCTTCCGTGTGCTGCGTTGGTGCACCATTCGGAATGTGGATTTTACTCATTTGCGCCTCAATAGTTTTAAAGAAAAATTCTTATTACCATAATAAAAAAATCAATGCAAGTTATAGGTTTTTTGAATCAAGGGGAAGGCGGCAATGGCTAGGATGTTCGGAGGGTAAACTTATCCACAGCATTCTGTGCGTAACTTGTGCACAGCGCGGTGAAGCGCGGGGTGTAATAAAAAATGATGATCTATGAGTCACTTAAGACTCATTTTTGCATTTTTATCTCAAGCGGTGCTAGACTCAAATGCAGCTCTTCGCAGTCAAACCCTGTGAATCCTTGTCATTTTTATCTTTTCGCATGTTTAAAACTTGCCTAAACTCATGCGTAATATATCGCAAAGCTTTTCTATCAGCGGCGCAAAACGTTCATATTGGGGATATTCACCATGGCTATAAACATCTCAATGCAACCGACGGAAGTTCAGAAACTCTCGCCAAGAATTATTGTGGCCGGCATGGGTGGTGCTGGCGGAAACGCGGTGAACAATATGATCTCCTCCGGGCTTGAGGGGTGCGAATTTTTGGTGTGTAACACAGACGCACAGGCGCTTGAAAATTCAATGTGCAACCGCAAGGTTCAGCTCGGTGTCGGCGTCACTGGTGGATTGGGTGCGGGCTCAAAGCCCGAAGTTGGTAAGGCTGCTGCCGAAGAATCAATCGAAGAGGTAATGCAGTATTTTGAAGGCGCCAACATGGCTTTTATTACCGCCGGTATGGGCGGCGGTACAGGCACAGGCGCCGCGCCGGTGATTGCCAAAGCTTGCCGCGAGCGAGGCATTCTGACTGTGGGCGTTGTCACGAAACCATTCCATTTCGAAGGCTCTCATCGTATGAAATCAGCTGACGCCGGGATCGAAGAGATTCAGGATTATGTCGATACGCTGATTGTAATTCCGAATCAGAATCTCTTCCGCGTTGCCAATGAAAAAACAACCTTCGCTGATGCATTTCAGATGGCCGACTCTGTACTCCAAGCTGGTGTGCGTGGGGTAACAGACCTTATGGTGCGTCCTGGTCTGGTCAATCTCGACTTTGCTGACATCCGCACGGCAATGCTCGAAATGGGCAAGGCCATGATGGGAACAGGTGAGGCAGAAGGCGACAAGCGCGCCATCGAAGCTGCCGAATCGGCCATTAACAATCCGCTGCTCGATGATGTTTCAATGAAAGGCGCGCACGGCGTCATCATCAACGTCACCGGCGGCTATGATATGACACTGTTCGAAGCCGATGAGGCTTGCAATCGTATCCGGGATGAAGTTGATCCGAATGCGAACATTATCTTTGGCGCAACTTTTGACGAAAGCCTTGAAGGTAAAATGCGTGTCTCCATTGTGGCGACCGGTATCGATAAGGAAGCTGAGAGCGAGAAACGTGGTAATGGGGGAACCAGCGGTTTTGCCAAGGGCGATGTCAATGCCCGCACCAAAATTGAACGCGCCACCCCCAACACTGGCGCGACCGAGGCTAAAGGTTCCATTCCTGTGGCAGTCCAGAGACCGCCAACCTTTATGTCCGCCGAAAGCGTACAGGCAATCAAGGCCCCGCCCGTCATCACACCGGCTGAAAAAATTACAGCCGCGCAAGGTGCCCCGCAAACATCAGCGTCTCGCGAAATGGCTGTGGATATGTTTGAGCAGCGTGAGTTCGCTGATGTTGTGTCCGATGGTAAAAGCGATATACCGCAAAATACCGCACTGCGCGGGACTCTGTATAAGGATTCGTTTATTCCGCCGAAACCTGCTGAAGTATCTGAAGGAGCTCCTTCATGTGCCGCCCCCTATATCTCCAGTTTCCGGGGTGAGCATGTCCCGCAGGCTGAGCAACAACAGGCTGCGCCAAGCTCTTCCGGCCTAAAGCTAAATCCTCCAAAAATGCCCAATCCGGAGCATAAAAAACGCTCTCCCTCTTTGTTTGAACGGATTTCTGGCACTGTGCAAGAGCATCTCGAAGGTATGGGTGGGCGTAGCGCTCACGAGACTTTCTCACGTCACCGCATGGCGCCCACGGCTAGCGGCAATGCGGGTTTGCAGCCAATATCTAAAGGCCATGGACCTTCGCAAGGCAGCCTGAATATTGATTCTCCATCAAAGCCGGCCTCCGGAAGCGATGAGAATCTTGATATTCCGGCGTTCTTAAGACGCCAGGCGAATTAGTCTAAAACATCGTTATTTTAAAAATAAGATCTCTCCATGATCTCCCTTTCAAGCCCGGCCATATCGCCGGGCTTTTTTTAAGCAAAACATTGCTCTAAATTTTGAACTGTAACAAAGCGCAATAATCTGTGATTTGTGCTGTGCACCCTAAATTTCTATATTAAGGATAGAAAAATAGCCCAAGAACAGAAAGATATACGGAAAATAAAGAATGCAAAATACGCTTCAAAAGCAGGTTTCACTTAAAGGCATCGGCCTGCATTCCGGCGCTGATATTACATTAAACATAAGCCCGGCTGAGGTTGATACCGGAATTGTTTTCGTCCGTAGCGACATCACAGATAAAAACAACATCATCCCTGCACGCTGGGATCATGTTGTCGATACGCAGCTTTGCACAGTGATTGGTAATAAAGATGGCGCGAGCGTCGCCACCATCGAACATCTGATGTCCGCCCTGCGCGGTTGTAATATCGACAATGTTCGCATTGAACTCGATGGCGCCGAGGTTCCTGTCATGGACGGCAGCGCTATGCCGTTTGTTCAGTTGATTGAACGCGCTGGCATCGCCGTACAAGACGCCCCGCGCCGCGTTCTGCGCGTTCTCAAAGAAGTCAGCGTTGAAAAAGACGGCAAGCAGGTTTCTCTATGCCCTTCAGAAGGCGCGGTATTCGGCGGCGAAATTGAATTCGATCACCCTGAAATCGGCCAGCAACATTTCGAAACGCGTCTGCTTAACGGCAACTTCAAGCATGACATCGCAACAGCCCGTACCTTCGGTTTCTTGCATGAAGTCGAATGGATGCGCTCACAAGGCCTCGCGCTGGGCGGGTCTTTGGATAACGCCATCGTTCTCGACCAGGGCCATGTGATGAACCCGGAAGGGCTGCGCTTTAATGATGAATTTATCCGCCACAAATTGCTTGACGCGATTGGTGATCTTTATCTTGCCGGCGCGCCGATCATGGGGGCCTATGATGGTTACAAGGCTGGTCACGAAATGAACAACTTGATCCTTCATGCTCTGTTCGCCGACGAAGAGGCCTATGAATGGGTTAATGAGATGCCGCCGCAAGCCGCACGTCGTAAAAACAAGCGCCCAGTCGCCAGAACCGTAGAAATTCAAGCCTGCGCCTGAGACGGAAACCTTCCCATACACTGCGATCTGTCCCCGTTTTTTAGCCTCAAAAACGTCATGAAACTCTTCCATTCTTGCGCCGGGAGCGCTATTGATAACAACATGGATATTATAAAGAAAACTGTTTCTATGCATGTATTGCACGTTTTCGGCGTCTTTTTGTTGCTGGGCGTTTTGTCGGCCTGTTCATCGACCGAATCCTCCAAACCACAGGTCGAGGAATCGGTTGACGCATTATATAACAAAGCCGCTGCCGCATTGGATGCGGAGCAATATGCCGAAGCAACCCGCTACTTCGAAGAGGTTGAACGCCAGCATCCTTATTCGAAATGGGCCACGCAAGCCCAGTTGATGAGCGCCTTTGCCTCTTATGAAGGCCAAAACTATGATGAGGCGATCATCGCGCTGGATCGCTTTATTGAACTCCACCCCGGTAATAAGGATATTGACTACGCGCACTACCTCAAAGCCTTGTGCTACTACGAACAAATCTCTGATGTCGCGCGCGACCAGTTCATGACCGAAGAAGCGCTTAAAGCACTTGAAACGCTCATCAATAGATTTCCTGATAGTAAATATGCTCGCGATGCCGCCCTGAAACGCGATTTGACCTACGATCACCTCGCCGGCAAGGAAATGGAAATTGGGCGCTATTACTTGAACCGCGGCCATGTGAATGCGGCGATCAATCGCTTCCGCGCCGTCGTTGAAAAATACCAGACCACCACCCACACCGCTGAAGCGCTGCACCGTTTGGTTGAGGCGTATATGACACTCGGCTTAAGCGCAGAGGCCAAACAGGTTGCCGCAGTACTCGGGTACAATTACCCAGGCAGCAAGTGGTATGAACGCAGCTTTGCTCTGCTGGATGAACGTACGCGCCAGGAAATTATTGAAGAGCGCGGCTTCGTTGATCGCACGATTGATACGATCTTTAAGCCGGATTAAGAGGGGTGCCCTGACATGCTGGCCTCTCTGCGTATTCAAAATGTCGTCCTCATTGAAAGCCTGAATATAGAATTTCAGCCCGGCCTGTGCGCCCTGACCGGCGAGACGGGAGCGGGCAAATCCATCCTGCTGGATTCTTTAGGGCTGGCTCTGGGTGCGCGTGCAGATAGCACTTTGGTGCGCAAAGGCGCAGATCAGGCGACGGTGATCGCTGTTTTTGAAGTGCCTCTGTCTCACCCGTCTTTATTAATTTTACATAATGTAAATATAGGGATAGAGGATGGTATGGCTCTATCGTCATTGCGAGGAGGCGAAGCCGACGAAGCAATCCAGAAAACAGAGATGACCGGTGACTTTGGATCGCCGCGCCGCTTACCAGCGGCTCGCGATGACCAAATCATAGAGATCATCATCCGCCGGACGCTCTCCACCGATGGCCGCTCCAAAGCCTATATTAATGATCAGCCTGTAAGTGCCGGATTGCTGCGTGAAATTGCGCAAAGTCTGATCGAAATTCATGGCCAGTTCGACACCCAAGGTCTGCTCAACCCCTCCACGCATAGAAAAATGCTTGATGATTATGCGGGTGCGGATAACACGTTAGCTGGGCTTTGGAAAAACTGGCAGGAGCGAAAAATGGCTCTCGCCGATCTCAAATCAACTGCTGAAGCCTCACGCGCCGAAGAAGATTTTCTACGCACCGCACTCGAAGATCTTGATGCGCTGGAGCCAAAGGCAGGCGAGGAAGACGAACTTGCCGCCTTGCGTGAACGCCTGATGCACCGTGAACAGGTGATGGAAGGCCTGAATGCAGCCTACGAAGCGCTAAGCGGAGAAAACGATCCGGTGCGCAGCGCTTGGGCCACATTGGAGCGGATCGCTGATAAAATCGGCCCGCAGGGTCACGAAGCTATCGGCGCGCTCGATCGCGCATCATCGGAAATCGCTGAGGCATTATCTGAAATCCAGCGTCTTTCTGCGGATCTGGAACAAAGTGAGCATGATCTGCAAACCATTGATGATCGGCTCTTTGACCTGCGCGCTCAGGCTCGCAAACATGTATGCAGCGTCAATGATTTGCCCGCAAAGCGTGAGGAATTAGCCGGGCGCCTGAATGCGATTGAACATGCTGACGAAGCACTGGCTGAGGCCGTAAAGCAGGTTGAAGCCGCACGCGGGAGCTATATCAACGCCGCGCAAAAGCTGAGCGATCTGCGCACGAAAACCGCTCGCCGCCTCGATGATCTGGTGGCTAAAGAATTGCCCCCTCTCAAACTCGAAAAAGCCCGTTTTGTCACCCGGATTGAACCGCTGGGTGAATCCGAATGGGGCCCTGGCGGCATTGATCGCGTTCGTTTTTTAGTGACCACAAACCCAGGAAGCGATCCCGGCCCGCTGGAGAAAATCGCATCGGGCGGAGAAATGGCGCGCTTTATGCTCGCGCTCAAGGTCGTGATGGCACAGGTCGGCAGCGCCGGAAGTTTGATCTTTGACGAAGTCGATGCCGGCATTGGCGGTGCCACCGCCGATGCGGTTGGCGAGCGTCTGGCCAGGCTGGCCGCCGGTAAGCAGGTCATGGTCGTCACCCACGCCCCGCAAGTAGCCGCGCGCGCCGCCCATCACTGGATCGTTAAGAAAGAAGGCGCTCAGGATATAAAAACCACCGTCACCGCGCTGGCCACCGGACAGCCGCGCCGCGAAGAAATTGCCCGCATGCTCGCCGGCGCGGTCGTAACCGAAGAAGCCCGCGCAGCTGCAGAGAAATTATTAGAAGCCAAAGTTGCCTAAAGAAAGAATAAATAATGCAGATTATGTGGATGCTATGTGTACTTCTTTTCCCCTCCGTTGCTTGGGCCAATGCGGGCGCTCCCTTGCTTTTAATCGTCAATTTTATGGCGTTCGTATACGGAAGCGTTTTGATTGTGGCTGCTGAAACGCTGATATATAAAGTCTTGACAAAGGATTCATGGAAAAGCGCTCTTTACGCTATATTCGGAGTCAATCTTCTTTCCACTATTGTCATAGGGCTGGGAATTCCCCTTGTCATTGGGTTAGTAACAGCATTATTAGGGTTCTTGTTGGGGCTGTTTTGGCAAGATGCTGCGGATGTTGCCATGTTTGTATTGGGAACATGGATTTATGATGGAAGCCCCTATATTGGAGAATCTTATGTAACGTATATAGCAACAGGTTTATGGCTGTTCGTTCTTTATATTCTGACAGTGTATTTCGAAGCATATTTGATAAGGAAATTGTGGAGAAAAAGATCATTTAAATCTCCGGTAGGAGCTTTAAAACTGAATATTGTAACCAACAGCGTGACATATGCAGGATTAGCCACGTTTTTCATTTATTTTTTTATTTTTAATTAAAATGGCGTGAAGCATATGAACTCACTTCTCGATCTCGAAAAACTCGATGCGCAAGTGCGCCATGCTGATTTGGTCAAAGAAATCCGCCGCCATGACGAGGCATATTACCAACAGGACGCGCCAACCGTTTCGGATGCCGAGTATGACAAGCTCCGCAAAGAGCTCGAAGATATTGAAACCCGATATCCGGATTTGAGCAGTGCCGACAGCCCCACCCAGACGGTCGGTGCCGCGCCGTCTAAGGGTTTCCAAAAGGTGAAGCATGCCGTCCCGATGCTTTCGCTCTCCAATGTGTTTAGCGAAGAGGAAGTCGCCGATTTTCTCACTCGCATCCGTCGCTTTTTAGGCTTAAGCGAAGATAAACCAATCGAGATTGTTGCCGAACCCAAAATCGACGGCCTGTCCTGCTCATTGCGCTATGAAGAGGGAAAACTTGTCTTAGCTGCTACCCGTGGTGATGGGGTAGAGGGCGAGGATATTACCGCTAACGTCAAAACAATTGAAGGAATACCCCATTACATTGAAGCAATTCCCACAGTATATGAAGTACGCGGTGAAATCTATATGAGACGCAATGATTTTATGAAATTGAATAAGCAACAGGAAGAAGAGGGAAAGTCGCTTTTTGCTAATCCTCGCAATGCTGCCGCTGGCAGTGTGCGCCAACTTGATTCTGAAATCACAAAAAAACGGCCTTTGAGGTTTTTTGCATACTCCGCTTTTGGAGAAATTAGTGCCGACTATGATCCAGAAACACAGTGGAATATTCTAAAACATATTCGAAGTTGTGATTTTGATGTGCCTTCGCAGGTGCGGATTTGCAAAAATATTCAGGAGATTGTAGAAAATTACAGAAATATCTTAGAAGAAAGGCCCAATCTTGACTATGAGATAGACGGGATTGTTTACAAGGTTAATGACCTAAAGCAGCAGCAACGCCTCGGCTTTGTCTCGCGTTCGCCGCGCTGGGCCACGGCGCACAAATTCCCTGCCGAACAGGCCATAACCCGCCTCAGCGCGATCGATATTCAGGTTGGCCGCACGGGTGCGCTCACCCCCGTTGCGCGCTTAGAGCCGATCACCGTCGGCGGCGTGGTCGTGTCCAATGCCACGCTGCACAACGAAGATGAGATTAAACGCAAGGGTATCCGCGTCGGGGATATGGTTGTGATCCAGCGCGCCGGCGATGTCATCCCGCAGGTCGTTAAAGTTCTCACCGAAAAGCGCAAAGGCAATCCACCAGAATATGAATTTCCCGACCATTGCCCGGCCTGCGGTTCACTGGCGATTCGCGAAGGCGACGATGTTGTGCGCCGCTGCACAGGGGGGCTGATTTGTCCGGCTCAGGCCGCCCAGCGCCTCAAACATTTTGTCTCGCGTCTGGCCTTTGACATCGAAGGACTGGGTAGCAAAATCATCGAGCAATTCTATGAGGAAGGGTTGATCAAGTCACCGGTCGACATTTTTAAGCTCAAAGAGCTCAACGCGACGCTCGAAAACCCAATCCGCGAACGGGAAGGCTGGGGAGATCTGTCAGAAAAAAATCTGTTTGATTCGATTCGCCAGCGCCAAAAAATTGCTTTTAACCGTTTTATCTATGCGCTGGGGATTCGCCAGGTTGGTGAAGCCACCGCCAAAAGGCTGGCTGCCAATTATGGTGATTTGAAAAACTTGAAAACCATGATGGCCTTGGCGCAGGACCATGAAAGCGAAGCCTATGCGGAGCTGCTGAATATCGAAGATATTGGTCCGGCCGTAGCAGACGATCTACTAGGTTTTTTCGCTGAAGAGCATAATCAGGCAGTGCTGACGGATTTGGCCATGCTATTGGAAATTATGCCCTACCAAGCACCGCAAATCAGTGATAGTCCAGTCGCGGGAAAGACCGTAGTTTTTACTGGTGCGCTCACCACCATGACCCGTCCTGAAGCTAAAGCTCGCGCTGAAAGCCTTGGTGCAAAGGTTGCAGGGTCCGTTTCAAAGAAAACAGACTACGTTGTGGCTGGTGCGGATGCAGGCTCGAAGCTGAAAAAAGCAAAGGACCTCGGCGTAGAGGTCCTTTCCGAAGAAGAATGGTGCGCACTGATCGGCAGTTAGATGCCGTCATTTTGATCGCGCAGAGAACAGAGTTTATCCATTGCGCGTTCAATCTCGGGAGGATAATCCCGGCGCTCAATAAACTCGCCGCCGCCTGTGTTACGGGTCATTGCCTGTTCAAGCGCACGCGTTAAAAGTTCTGAAATTTTCAGATCATTTTGTTCCAGAGCCAGTTCTAAAGCGGATAGAATACGGTCGCTCAGCCTGATGACGTCTTTATCGTCTTTTTCCATTTCTTGGTTTTCTCCTGAGTAATTTTAACCACTTTGCCTGCTTATTAAAATGGTTTCAAGCTCTTAGGGCGATCAATGATATTTTCTTTGATAAGGCCGTAAAATTTTTCAAGGTAAGCGTTTCTAAATTCATCTCTTTCCATCAAAATCTCATGCTTGGCGTCTTCAAATTCAAGAAGTTCGCAGTGGGGAAGACTGCGCGCGACATGGCGTGCTTTGGTGTTATTGACTAGTGTTTCGCAGCCCGCTAATGCCATAAGGCAAGGCGTATGGATACCTTTGGCAAAAAGCTTATTGGCGAGATAGGCGCTCGATTTAACTGCTTGATACACCCAGCCATATGTAACGCCGCCAACTTGCAAGGATGGATCTGCCTCAAACCACTTGCGATGAATATCTACGCGCACCGGGTCACTAGACATTGCGTCAGAACCATCGCAGGGACGCGTAGAGGGACTCCAGTTCTTTTCACCGGGTGCATAATTGTATGGCATAAAGAGTTGTAGAATGAAGCTTAAAGGCAGCGGCAAACGCTTGGGCATTTTTTCGCATGCTTTCATACCAAAAAGGGGTGCAGAAAATGCAGCGCATTCAAAAACTTCAGGATGCTGCTTTATATAATGTAGCCCGATATTGGCTCCCATAGAATGAGCCAACATGGCCAGTGGAATACGGCCCTTATCAGGATGAACACTGGAATGCTTTATATAGCCCATAATAAAGGCCTGCAAATCCTCAACATCGTTTTGAAAGCCGTAGCTGTGGCGTTTTTGAGAGTTCTCAAAATAGCGATCCGATCGGCCTTGGCCTCTCCAGTCCAAAACCCAAAAGGCCAGATTTTTATCCAGGCAATAGCGCGCGATTTCAAAATATTTTTCACCAAATTCGCTTAATCCCGGCAAGCAGACAACCACAGCATCGGGAATACTGTCTTTGGGAAAAGCCGACCCAAAGCGCAAGCGAT
>Ga0116162_10001307_pt1 | contig 16379 bp, 15 predicted proteins | sample AD_UKC105_MetaG_FD_89875 | JGI IMG/M metagenome (GOLD analysis project Ga0116162, IMG submission 89875) | Active sludge microbial communities of municipal wastewater-treating anaerobic digesters from Hong Kong - AD_UKC105_MetaG | ecosystem: Engineered > Bioreactor > Anaerobic > Digestate... | reverse complement strand
GGCCCGCGATGATGCCCGCGATGGAGCCGATCTGGTCGGCGTTGGGCAGCATGCTCATGATGTTGTCGGTAGGCAGCTCGGTGGAGCCGTTGAGCACCGCGAAGCAGATGTCCGGGTAGTCCGCGGCCACCTGAACGACCGCGTCGCTGTACTGGTTGCCGGGCGCAAAGATCAGATCATAGCCCAGGTCGCAGTAGCTGATCATGGTGTCGGCATAGGCGGACTGGTCGATGGAGTCGGTGTAGGCGGTCTCCCAGCCGAGCGTCTCGGCGGCGCCGATCATGCCGTTGTAGCAGGCCGCGCCCCAGCCGCCGTCCGAAATGCTGGAGTCGCAGATCATGGCGACCTTATAGGTCTTTTCGCCGGAAGCCGTCGCTTCCTCCTTTTCTCCGCACGCGGTCAAAACGCCGAATGCAAGGCACAGCACGAGCAGCAGTGCCAGGGCTTTTTTAGCATAAACGTGTTTCATAGTCTCCTCATATCCTCCAAATCGTATTTTTGTAATCGGGCGATGCCCGGGATTACCCATCGTGGACCGACGCGAGCTTACCGTTCTTCGCGAAAATACGGCTTGCCGTTCGACTTCGGCCCGGAGATCCTGCTGCCGAAGATCGTCAGCGCAACCAGCGTCATCACATACGGAATCATCTGGAACAGCTGATACGGAATCAGGTCCGTCCCAACCTGCAGCCGGAGTTGCAGCGCGTCGAAAAAGCCGAAGAGCAGGCACGCGATCAGCACCCCGGACGACGACCACCGGCCGAAGATGACCGCCGCCAGCGCAATGAACCCGCGCCCCGCGACGATACCGTCCGAATAGGTGTTGACGTAGCAGGTCGTCAGATACGCGCCGCCCATGCCGGCTAAAAATCCGCAGATCATGCAGGCGACGTACTTATGCAGCACGACGTTGATGCCCATGGTCTCCGCCGCCTTGGGGTACTCGCCGACGGCCTTGTAGTTGAGGCCGGACTTCGTGCGGTTGAAGTAGATCGCCGTGACGATCACCAGCAGGTACACGCCGTACACCATCGGCGTCTGGTCGAAGAGCAGTTTGCCGATAAACGGGATGTCCTTGAGCACCGGGATCGCGACCGTCTTCATCAGCGTGGCCTGCGCAAGCGTGGAACTCACGCCGAACACGATCCGGTAGATAAACGAAGCCAGTGCGGGCGCAAAGATATTGATCGCCATACCGTATACGATCTGCTGCGCGCCGAGCGTAACGGTGCAAAACGCGTAAATCATGTTGACCAGCACGCCGCCGAGCGCGCCGCAAAGAACGCCGAGGAACGGATTTCCCGTCCAGTAACAGACCAGGAACCCGACCAGCGCGCCGAACGACATCAGCCCGTCAAGGCCGATGTTGACCAGTCCGGCCCGCTCGGAAAACAGCTCGGCCAGCGCCACGAACAGAAGCGGCGTCGCCATACGAACCGCCGAGATCAAAACTTCCGAAATCGTGCTCCAGTTCATATCAGTTCGCCTCCTTCTTTTCACCCAGGGTTTGCAGATAGCTGCGAATCTGCGGCAGGTGCATTGCGGCGGTACCCGCCACGGCAAAAATGATGACCAGCGCCTGAATGATATCGACAACGCTCGTCGGAACGCCGGTACCGACCTGCATCGTCGTCGAGCCGACGCGCAGGACCGCAAAGAAATACGCAACGATCATCGTCGCAATCGGGTTCAGCTGCGCAATCAGCGCAATGGCAACGCCGTCGAAGCCATAGCCGCTGCCGTAGCCGCTGATGAGGCGAAATTGCGTACCGAGGATGTCGCACGCACCGCCGAGGCCCGCGACAGCGCCGGAGATGACGAACGCAGCGAGCATATACCGCTTGACGGAGAGCCCGTTGAAGCGGCACGCCGTCGGATTCAGGCCAACCGCTCGCAACTGGAACCCCTTGGACGTATAAAACAGGAAGTACCACATCGCGATCCCGACGACCAGCGCGACGACAATGCCCCACGTGATGCGCAGGCCGGGAAAGATCCGCCCAATCTCCGTCGCTTCCGGGACCGGCGCGGTCTGCGGCACGCTGCCTTCGCGCAGTGCGGTCGTATACAGGTACCCCATGAAGAGCGTTGCGACATAGTTGAACATGATCGTCGTGATCAGCTCGTTCAGGCCGCGCCAGGTCTTCAGAATGCCCGGCAGCAGCCCCCAGACGCCGCCGGCGACGGTCCCGGCGAAGATCGCGATCAGCGTCACCCACCAGCCCGATTTGCCGATGAGCAGCGCGACGGTGATCGCCGCCATCGATCCGCAGAGGAACTGGCCTTCGCCGCCGAGGTTGAACACGCCACAGCGATAGGCAAAGCACGTGCAAAGCCCGGTAAAGATCAGCGGCATGGAGCGTACGACCGTGTTGGCCAGGTTCGTCCTGGACCCGAACGCGCCCTTGACCAGATAGCCGATCGCCTGGAACGGATTGGAACCGAGGCACAGGATGATGATCATGCCGATGACGAACGCCAGCAGGATGGACAGGATCGGGACCAGCAGATTCCAAATTTTGTTTCGTTGCATGTTTTCCGTCCCCTCCCTATTTGCCCGTCATCGCATAGCTGATCGCTTGAACCGGCGGGTTTTCGCCGGGGTATTCGCCCATGATCCGGCCTTCGAACATGACCACGATCCGGTCGGACAACTGTAAAACTTCGTCGAAATCCGCGCTGATGAGCAGCACCGCGCATCCCTTGTCGCGCGCGGCAACCATCGCGTCCCGGACGTATCTCGTGGCGCCGATGTCCAGCCCGCGCGTGGGGTGCACGGCGACGAGCAAGTCCGGCTGCGCTTCCAGCTCGCGCGCAAGGATGACCTTCTGCTGATTGCCGCCGGAAAGGCTCCGGATCTCCTGCTCGCCCGACCGGCAGCGGATGTCGTACTTGTCGCGCATTTCGTCGGTATAGGCCTTCATCGCCTTTTTCTTGAGCCGCCAGCCGCCCGCTTCGCAGAACTCGCATTTCTGCGTGCTCTTGAGCAGCAGGTTTTCTTCGACGGTCATGTCGCCGATCAGGCCCATGCGGTTGCGGTCCTCGGGAATATGCGAAACGTTCTGCGCAATGAAGTCCGCCGCCGTAACGTGCGAAACCTTGCGGCCTTTCAGGACCACCTCTCCCGATTCGGCGCAAATCACGCCGGTCACGATTTGCGCAAGCTGGCTCTGGCCGTTACCGTCCACGCCTGCGACACCGACGATCTCGCCCCGCCGGACCTTCAGCGTTATGCCGTTGAGCCCGTTGTGCTTGGACGATTTGTTGTAATCGACGTCGACCAGTTCGATCACCGGTTCCTGCTCCGATTCAATCTTCTTATAATTCGATTCCGAAAGCTCCCGCCCGATCATCAGGCTTGCGAGTTCCCGCCCGTCGGTCTTGTCCGCGTCCAGCGTACAGACCGCCTTGCCCGCGCGCAGGATCGTGATCCGGTCGCTGACGTGCAGCACCTCGCGCATCTTGTGGCTGATGAAGACGATGCTCTTGCCCTCGCCCTTGAGCCTGTCGATGATCGCATAGAGTTTTTCGACCTCGATATCGGTCAGCACGGCGGTCGGTTCGTCCAGAACCAGAATCTCCGCGCCCCGGAAAAGCGCCTTTAAAATTTCAACGCGCTGCTGCGCGCCGACGGAAATATCCGTAATCTTTGCGTCCGGATCAACGTCCAGTCCGTATTTTTGCGACAGCGCGACGATCTCCTGCTTCCGCTCTTCGTGCTGAATGAACAGGCCCTTGTCGCGCGTGTCGCCGAGGATGATATTCTGCAGCACCGTCATCGCTTCGATCAGCATGAAATGCTGGTGCACCATGCCGATGCCGAGGCGGACGGCCTGCGCGGGTGATTCGATGCGCACCGGTTTGCCGTTGATCAGAATCCGGCCCGCCGTCGGCTGATAAAGGCCGACGAGCACGTTCATCAGCGTGCTCTTACCCGCGCCGTTTTCGCCGAGCAGCGTATGGACCTCGCCTTTGCGAACGCCGAAGGTGATATCCCGGTTGGCGTAAAAATCGCCGAACTGCTTGCTGATATGCTCCATTCGCAGGATTTCTTCCATATATCACGTCCCCTTCCCGTCGTCGGATATGACGTTTTCCCTTATAATTTCCATATTGATTGAAGATGATTGAATAAAACAGATTAGTTTTTGGATTTTACACTGCAACCATAACAAACGTTCCGTACGGAAACCGTACGAAACGCCATTGTTTCGCCGCAGCGATGCAGTCTGTTTAATTCGATTTTCAGCCCGGCGCGCCATGCCCTTTTAATAAGCCGCACGCCTTTCCAGCCGGATTTTCGGATAGTATATCATTTGTTCCGTACGAGAACCGTACGGAACGGGCAAAGCGGCGTTGTTTTTCAGCAATCGATCCCCTTTTTTTCACACATTCGGTAAATTGCCGGTTCCGCCCAGGCATAATCGCTCATAAACCGCCCGTCGAAGCGCGAAACCGCATCCGGCTTGCCCGCCCAGAAGTCATAATAATCGCAGCCGACCAGCTCCCGCCGGATATGGCAGCTGCCGCGCTCGCGCACGAAGATCTCCTCCGCGCCGCACGCGCGCAGCGTGTCGACAAGCTCCTTGATCGTCCGCCGGTACCCCGTGTTGTTCGCGTTTTTGGTTTCGCTCCCGTCGCAGAGATACTCGATGATCGTATAGATGGAGACGCGCCGCCCTTCAAAAAAGACGCAGAGCGCCATGAGCTCCTTCGCCTTTGCGGAACGGAAGCGCACCGGACGGTCGTCCACAAGCATCTCGAAATAACCGAACGTATGGAAAATCACGCGCTTTTTCTGGCGGTTTTGCAGCAGCTTCGCGCGCTCCAGCACGTCCATGATATCGTCCCGGTCGAAGGGTTTAAAGACCATGTAGTCCGCTTTCATGCGGAACGCCTCCACGGCAAAGCGGGGATGCGCGGTAACGAACACGATGACGATATCGCCGCGCAGCTGTCGCAGCCGCATAGCCAGTTCAATGCCGTTCATGCCGGGCATGTCGATATCGAGCAGAGCAAACTCCACCTCGTTTTGCTCGGCGTAGCGAATCGCCTCCAGCGGATCGGTGAATTTGCCGACGATCTCAAAATCCGGCATGTCCGCGCACTTCAGCTCCAGCAGCTGCATATCCAGCGCCATATCGTCCACCAGGATCGTCTTCATAGTTCCTCCTCCCTGCCGAGCGTGTCGCCGTATCGTAAAACGACTGTCGTCCCGCGGCCCGGCGCGCTGGTCACGTCCATGCGGCAACCGGGAAATTGGCTCATGCGCACGCGGATGTTGCTGATTCCGACCGAATGGCCCGGCCTCTCGTCGCCGGGCGTATAGCCGATCCCGTCGTCCGTTACGCGCACCTCGTAATACCCTTCGCCGTGCCGCAGCTCGACGCGAACGGTCCCGCCGCCGACTTTCGGCTTGATGCCGTGGATGATCGCGTTTTCCACGATCGGCTGAACGGTCAGAACCGGGATCAAAAAGTCCGCGTCAAACACATCGTATTCCATGTTGAGCCGCTTGCCGAGCTGGATTCGATTGATCTCCGCATACGCTTTGATCGTGCGCAGTTCCTCGCGAAACGGCACAAGCCCGTCCTCCGCGCTCACGCTGTCCACCTTAAAGCGCAGAAAGCGGGAAAAATTTTCCGTCATCTTATAGGCGGACTCCGGCGCGAGGATGATCAGCGCCTGGATCGCGTTGAGCGTGTGGTAAAAAAAGTGCGAACTGATCTGCGTTAAAAGCACGTTCGTCCGGTCGTATTCGAGCTGGTTCTGCAGCTCGCGGATGCGGCTGTCCGCCGCCTCCTTCTGCATGCGCTGGATGGTCTGGATCGCGGAAACGCCCGCCGCAACCGCAAAGCTCAGCACGATGCTGAGCGCCGCGCCGAGCAAAACCGTCGCCTGCGCATACCACGGCTGTTCCGGAAAGACGGTGACGTTCCATGTCGAGTTAAAGATCGGGAACGCATATGCGTACGCCCGGCCCATAACGCCGCTCCCCGTTTCGAGAATCGTCTGCTCTTCGCCGGTGTCCGCGTTGATGCGCCAGACCCGGCACCCGAAGCCCTGTGCGTCCAGGTTGTTAAGGGAACTCATATCGCCCAGCACCGCTGGATAATCCAGCGTGACCGACACGAGGCCCCAGAATTCGCCGTCCAGATACACGGGCAGACGTCCGGCAATCCCCATTCCGCCCTGAACAAGCGTGAACGGCCCCGCCATGATCATTTCCCCGCGTTCGATGGCTTCCTGCGCTTCCTTGTCACCCGCCTGGTCGCCGGTCATGTCGTGCCCGACGACGCTCTCGTTTCCTTCCAGCGGATAGACGTCCGTCACGATTCCGTCCGGCGCAAGCAGTACGTTTCGAACGAATTCGTCGGTCACGAGCAGTTTTGCAACCTTCTCGAAGCCGTCCGTGCCGCCGTTGTTTTGCACGATGAACGCTTCCAGCGTCTTCGCCTTGCTCATCTGCGCGGAGAGCACTTCATACGTCTGGGCGCTGACCGTGCTTGCGATGTATTTCATCTGCTCGTCCTCGCGGGATTCGCGGCCAAGCTCGATGTAAACCGTCATTCCGGCAAAGATTGCGAGCGCAGCAAAAAAAGCGGCGATCACATGCCCGGATACACGACTGCTCTTCACTCTATCGCACGCTCCTCTCGGTTCGTTGTTCTTTCATATTATATGAAAAGCGGCGCGCGTGCGCAATCTATCCCGGGAGAAACGATACGGCACGCTTCCCTTGCCGTTGCAAACATGGTATAAATAACAGATAAAGAATCTTTTTACAGGTGGTCCGTCCATGCAAATATGCTATCTGTTCTGCGCGCTGCCCACCGGGTTCGTTCCGGTGATCGATCCAAGCGATTATGTCATAGCCGTCGACGCGGGTTACGCCCGGCTGAGCGGCGCAAAACCCGATCTCGTCGTCGGCGATTTCGACTCGCTCGGATATGTGCCGCAAAACGAGTCGGTCGTGCGCCTTCCCGTACACAAAGACGATACGGACACGCTGTTTGCCGTAAAGCTCGGGCTGGAAAAGGGATACAAAAAGTTCGTCATCCTCGGCGGCGTCGGAGACCGGCTCGACCACACGCTGGCCAACGTCCAGGCGCTCATGTACCTGACCGGGCGCGGCGCAAGAGGCTGCCTGCTTGGCGAAAGAGAATCGCTGGCCATGCTGAAGGACGGGGCGCTGGCATTTCCCGGCTCGCCGGAGGGCGTCGTTTCCGTGTTCGCTTACGGCGGCACGGCGTTCGGCGTGACGCTCGACGGCCTGGAATACCCGCTTGACGGCGCAACGCTGACGGTCGATTATCCGCTTGGCGTCAGCAACGCGTTTACGGGCGGACCCGCGCGCGTCTCGGTTGAAAAGGGGTGCCTGCTGGTCGTCTGGAACGGCGGTTTCGAGCAGACCGACCTCTTTGGCTGAACGCATATCCTGCCGGACAGCCGGCGTATTTTCGGGGGACGCAGCCATGCCGATCGAAGGAATCGAACAACCCGATATTCTCGAAATTACGCCGTCGCTCCGCCTAAGGCGATACGACGGACATTTTTCGTTCGCGATCCCATGGTATCGGGACGCGGCGACGCTGATGCTGGTTGACGGAAAAAACGAACCATACGACCTGAAGCGGCTGGAGCGGATGTATGCTTACCTGAACGCACACGGTGAACTCTATTTCATCGAAATACCGGAAGGCGGCTCCTTCCGTCCGATCGGCGACGTTACGTTCTGGCAGGACGATATGCCGATCGTCATCGGCGATCCCGCCTGGCGCGGCCGCGGCGTTGGAAAGCGTGTCGTAACGGCGCTTGTTGCACGCGCAAGATCGCTCGGGTTCCAAACCCTGCATATCGACGAAATCTACTCGTTCAACGAGGGATCGCGCAGGCTGTTCGAAAGCTGCGGGTTTCGTGCGTACGAAGAAACCGAACGCGGTCATCGGTATGTCCTTTCGCTTATATAGCACATTTTAAAAAGCAATTTCCTCCGTGCAAAGTGCCGGAGGCTTTTTTGCGGCACGTCCGTGTCATTGGTTCAACCAGTGCTTTCGCCCATTGTCTTGCCCGTCGGAGCCATTTGTTCCGGCCCGGCGAAGCACTTGTATGCTCCAATTATCCGATAATTCCAACAGAAAATCATACCGATCGATTTTTATATGGAAAATTTCACCAAAATAATCCACATCCGGCTGAAAGTATGGTATCCTGAAAAAGTCCTGGTTGAACCAGAAAGATTACTCGTAAAGGAACCGCAGATCACTCAGTATGAATCTGGATGCAGTTATCACATTTTTCGATCGTCGCGCCGCCGCCTGGGACATGCAGCGCCAGCCCGACGAACAGACCGTCGAACGAATCTTAAGCGCAGCCGACGTTCGGCCGGGCGATTCCATTCTGGACGTCGCCTGCGGAACGGGCGTGCTGCTCCCCTATTATCTGCAGCGAAACGTCTCCCGCATCACCGGCGTGGACATTTCGCAAAGCATGATCGCCGAAGCGAGCCGAAAGTTCTCCGACCCGCGCATCCGGCTTGTCTGCGCCGACGCGCAGGCCGAAACATTCGCGCCGCATGATAAATGCGTTGTTTTCAACGCGCTTCCGCATTTTCCGGAACCACGCACGCTGATCTGCTCGCTTAAAAATTCCGTTCGTCCCGGCGGGCGGCTTACCGTTGCGCATGGCGAAAACCGGCAAACGATCAACGAGCGGCATGTCGCGCGCGCAATCGAGGTTTCGCATACGCTTATGCCCGGAGCGGACCTGGCAGAGCTTTTTACGCCTCATTTCCGCGTCGACCGCATCGTCGACAACGAATGCTACTATCTCGTTTCCGGCGTGCGGATTTAAATCCCCCGGACAAAAAATTTTCCGGCGTCCGCACCGTACGCATTCGTGTTATTCACACCAAACAACGCGGCCACAGACACCGGAAACCATGTTTTTTGCTTTATTGGCAGTGAACCCGTCAGATCACGCGCTCCACCCAGCCGTGCTCGTCCTCGATCTTTCCCGTCTGAATCCCGGAGAGCGTATCGTAGAGCTTCTGCGCCAGCTGGCCGACTTCGTTTTGATTGATTTCATAGTCGTCGCCTTTGTAGCAGAGCGTGCCGATCGGGGAGATAACCGCGGCCGTGCCGGTCGCGAACACTTCTTTCAGCGAACCGTCCTTTGCCGCCGCAAACAACTCGTCCAGCGAAAGCCTGCGCTGGTTGACCTTGACGCCCCACTCGCCGAGGAGCGTTATGACGGAGTCGCGCGTAATGCCGGGCAGGATCGTTCCGCCCAGAGGCGCGGTGATCACCTCGTCGCCGATCATGAAAAACGCGTTGGACGTACCGATCTCTTCCACATACTTGTGCTCCTTCGCATCCAGCCACAGGACGTCCTTGCAATGGTACGCCTGCGCTTTCTGGGACGCCTTCATGCCGCCCGCATAGTTGCCGCCGACCTTTGCAAAACCGGTGCCGCCCTGCGCCGCGCGGATGAATTCGTCCTCAACATAGATCCGCGTAGCCGAAAGCTTGCCCATGTTCGCCGCATAATACGGGCCGGACGGGCAGAGGATGATCATAAAGCGATAATGCTTTGCCGGCAGGACGCTGAACGAAACCTCGTCAGAAATGATGAACGGACGGATGTAGAGCGACGTGCCGGGCTTGCTCGGCACCCAGTCGATGTCCGTCTTGACGATCGCCTTGACCGCCGCGACGAAGAGCTCCTCGTCCATGTGCGGCATGCACATGCGGTCGTTGGTGCGGTTGAGCCGCTGCGCGTTCATATACGGCCGGAAAAGCTGGATATGGCCGCCCGCCGTCTTGTACGCCTTCATGCCTTCGAACATCATCTGCGCATAGTGCAAAACGCACGACGCGGGGTCGATGGAGATGTTGCCGTAGGGGATGATGCGGCCGTCGTGCCAGCCCTGCCCCTCGTCGTAGTCCATGACGAACATGTGGTCCGAAAAGTTCTGCCCGAAGACCAGATTGTCTTCGTTCGGCTTCTGTTTTGGGTTGGGATTCTTTGTTACCGGAAATTCATACTTCATGCTGCTACACCTCATATTTTTTAAAGTAAACTTTATCAGTCCAGGTTGTAAAGCGCCGCATGCCGGTCCTGAAACACCGGTATCGTGCCGCGTATTTCTTTTAGCACCGCAAGGTCGGCGTCCGCGGCGATCGTCGTCTCCGTTTCACCCGCTTCCGCAAGGACCGTTCCCCACGGATCGATGATTGCGGAACGTCCGCCAAACTGCGTGCCGAACGCCTCGCCGCAGGAATTGCAGAGCGCGAGGAACATCTGGTTTTCGATTGCGCGCGCCTGCGAAAGCACCGAAAGATGGCCGATCCGTTTGCTTGGCCACTGGGACACGACAAACAGAAGGTCGAGCCCCGGCAGCGCCAGCGTGCGCGCCAGTTCCGGGAAACGGATGTCGTAACAGATGATCAGTGCGCAGTCCGCGCCGTCCAGCCGAAACCGCGCGAGCGAATCGCCCGCCTCAAACGCTTTATCCTCGCCCATCGGCGTGAACAGGTGCGTTTTGTCGTAGCTTGCGACGCAATCTCCCGTACGGTCGAACACAAACGCCGTGTTGTACTGCCGTCCGCCTCTGCGGTTTGCCACGCTTCCGGCGACGATGTTGAGATTCAGCTCCTTCGCCAGCGCGGAAAACACCACCTTCGTGCGCGCCCCGTCCTCGTCCGCAAGCGACGGGTCGATTTTGCCCGGCGCAAAGCCCGTGTTCCATGTCTCCGGCAGCACGACGACGTCCGGCCGTCCGGAACCCGCCGCCTCGCGAATCAATTCTTCCGCGTGCGCAAAGTTTTCGTCCGGCCGCGCCGCGCGCATGTTCATCTGGACACAGGAAATGCGCATAGCCGATTACTCCTTATACGCGCGCCCGAGCGCAAGCGCTTTTTTGTTTGCGTCGAGCAGGTGCGCCTTCTTTGGCGGGACGACCTTGTTCAGCGCCGTTTCCATATGCGCGTTCGCCTCCGGCAGGCACTCGCCGATGAACTTGCCAAGCAGGATCATATTACCAAGTCCGTCGAGCCCCGCGTCGGTCGCCATCTGCGTCGCGGGGAGCGCATACACGCTGACGTCGTTTCGCGTCGGCTTTTCACCGATCAGCGACGAATCCATGACGATCACGCCGCCTTTCTGCACCTTGTCCTGATATTTCTGGAACGAAGGCAGGTTCATGGCGATCAGCACGTCCGGATCGGACACGATGGGCGAGCCGATCGGCGTGTCGCTCAAAATAACGCTGCAATTCGCCGTGCCGCCGCGCATCTCCGGCCCGTAGGACGGAAGCCAGCTGACCTGGCGATCTCCGATCATGCCGATGTAGGAAATGAATTTCCCGATAAACAGGACGCCCTGTCCGCCGAATCCGGCAATCAGTATCCGTGTCGTCTTCTTTTCCATGTTCCTCACGCCTCCTCTCCGCTGCGGTCCTTGTAAACGCCGAGCGGGTAGTACGGGATCATCTTGTCGTCGATCCACTTGAGCGCGTTTTGCGGCGTCATGCCCCAGTTGGTCGGGCAGGAAGAAAGCACCTCGACCAGCGAGAAGCCTTTGCCTTCTATCTGGTTGCGGAACGCCTTTTCGATCACTTTCTTCGCATTTCGAACGTTTTTCACGCTGTTTACGGTCACGCGGGCAAGGTATTCCGGCCCTTCGAGCTGGGAAAGCATCTCGCAGATTTTAACGGGATACCCGCACTGCTTGACGTCGCGCCCGTAAGGCGACGTCTGCGTGACCTGCCCCGGCAGGGAGGTCGGCGCCATCTGGCCGCCGGTCATTCCGTAGATCGCGTTATTGATGAAGATGATCGTGATGTTCTCGTTGCGCGCCGCGGCGTGTACGGTTTCCGCCATGCCGATGGACGCAAGGTCGCCGTCGCCCTGATACGTAAACACGATGTTCTCCGGGTTGGCGCGCTTCAGCCCCGTCGCAACGGCGGGCGCGCGGCCATGTGCGGCCTCGATCATGTCGCACGCAAAATAATTATAGGCAAGCACCGAACAGCCGACGGGCGCAACGCCGATCGCGCTGCCTTCGATGCCGAGTGTGTCGATCGCTTCGGCGACGAGCCGGTGGACGATGCCGTGCGTACAGCCCGGGCAATAATGCGTCGGTACTGCCAGAAGGGAATCGGGTCTTTTCGCTACTATCATTTTGTTTCACCTCCGGCGATTTTCTCGATGCCGGCGAGCACTTGTTCCGGCGACGGGATCATACCGCCAACGCGGTTGATCAGCGTGACCGGCCTCGTCGATTTCATGGCCAGTTCGATATCTTCGATCATCTGCCCCATGGAGAGCTCCACGGAGATGAACGCCTTCGCTTTCTTTGCCGCGTCCGCAATCGCCGCCTTCGGGAACGGCCAGAGTGTGACCGGACGGATCATTCCGGCGCGGATGCCCTTTTCGCGCGCGGCGTCGACGGCGTTCCTGGACACGCGCGACGCGATGCCGAACGCCACGACGCAGATTTCCGCGTCCTCCATCCGATAGGCTTCATACAGCTGCTCGGCCTTTTCAACCAGTTCGTAGCGCTTGAACCGCTCGAAATTCATCCGTTCGAGTTCGTCCGGCTGCAGATACAGCGACGTTATGATGTTATGCTTGCGCTTTTTCTGCGTTCCGGTCAGCGCCCATGGCTTATCGTATGTTTTCTGCGCGCCGATATCCAGCGAGACCGGCTCCATCATCTGCCCGATGGTGCCGTCGGCAAGGATCATCGCCGGCATGGAATACTTGTCCGCTAGGTCGAACCCCTTCACGGTCAGGCTCGCCATCTCCTGCACGGACGCGGGCGCGAGGACGATCACATGAAAGTCGCCGTGTCCGCCGGCGCGCGTCGCCTGCCAGTAGTCCGACTGCGACGGCTGGATGCCGCCGAGCCCCGGGCCGCCGCGCTGGACGTTGACGATGAACGCGGGCAGGTCGCTGCCCGCAAGGTAGGAGATTCCCTCGCTCTTGAGCGCGATGCCCGGGCTCGAAGAGGAAGTCATCACGCGCTTGCCCGCGGCGGACACGCCGTAGACCATGTTGATCGCCGCAATTTCGCTCTCGGCCTGCAGGAACACGCCGCCGATCTTCGGCATGCGTTTTGCCATGTAAGCCGCAATCTCCGTCTGCGGCGTGATCGGGTAACCGAAATAGTGCCGGCATCCCGCCTGAATCGCCGCTTCGGCAATGGCTTCATTGCCTTTCATCAAAACTTTTTCCGCCATGCTGTTCGCCTTACCTTTCCACCGTGATCACGCAGTCGGGGCACATAATCGCGCACGAGCCGCAGCCGATGCATTTGGATTCGTCCGTAACCGTCGCGGGCGAATGCCCCTTCTGATTGATCTGTTCCCTGTCAATCTTCAGAATCTTTACCGGGCATGCGTCCACGCAGAGCCCGCAGCCCTTGCAAAGTTCCGTTTCAAACGTCAGTTTCGCCATGATCGTTCCTTCTACCTCTTTTCCATATATCCATTCTTATCAAAAAGCCCGCGGGCGCGCGCGTCCGCTTCGGCATTTTAAACATCGACCGGTAGCAACTCGTCCAGTTCCCGTTCCAGCGCCGGGTACAGCCTTCTCGCGACGGCCGTGAACCCGACCGGGAGCCCGCTCAAAAGCGAGAACGCTTCCATCGTTTCAATCGTGTCCAGCACGTCCTGCGCAACCGTCTCTTTTCCGAGGTTGCTGTTGTTGACAAGGGACGTAATCCGTATCCCGCAGGCCGCTTCGATTTCATGCAAAACGTCCAGCGCATCCTCCGGCGTCCGCGTCAGCGGGCGAAAGAAGTTCGTGACGAACAGCATCTCGTAATTCTGTTCCGCAAGGATGGACGGCACGTACCGCCCGAGCGCGACCGCACCGCGGTCGTCGCCGCCGACGTCCAGCACCGCATAGGCGCTTTTATCCTCGACCATCCTGTAAAGCTCCGCCGGCAGCGCTGGGATGTCCAGATTGCTGCCTGCAAATTTCGAAGTGATCAGCTCGATGCCGCGCTCTTCCAGCTCCTGCCGGTGGTCCGTCGTCCTGAAATAGGGATTCACAATATCCAGATCCGCGACCACGACCGGTTTCCCGCTCTCGCGCAGGCGCTCGGCAAGGCTTACCGCAAGGCTCGTTTTGCCGCTGCCGTAATGGCCGACCAGTATCGAAACCCGTTTAAAGTCCAACTTTCCTACCTCGCTTTTTTACAGCATCCTGCGGATGATCTTTCCGCTCGTGGTCTTTGGCAGCGCGTCCCGGAACTCCACGACGCGCGGATATTTATATGGCGCGGTCCGGGATTTAACGTACTCCTGAATCTCTTTTTTCAGCGTGTCCGTCCCGTCCGTTCCGGTCGTCAGCACGATGCTGGCCTTGATGACCTGTCCGCGGACCTCGTCCGGTGCCGCAGACACGCCGCATTCGAGCACGTACGGAAGTTCCATGAGCACGCTTTCGATCTCAAACGGCCCGATTCGGTAGCCGGAGGACTTGATGACGTCGTCCGCGCGGCCCACATACCAGTAATAGCCGTCCTCGTCGCGCCAGGCGATATCGCCCGTGTGGTAAAGCCCGTCGCGTTTGGCTTCCCGCGTCGCGCCTTCGTCGTTATAATACTCGGCGACAAGCCCGCATGGATCGCCCTTGTCAATCCGCACGACAATCTCGCCGTTGGTGCCGGTTTCAACGCTGTTGCCGTCCGGGTCGACCAGATCGACGTCGTACAACGGAACGGGTTTCCCCATGGATCCGACCTTGTGCGTCCCGCCGCGGAGATTGCCGATCATCAGCGTGGTTTCGCTCTGTCCGAAACCTTCCATAACCTGCAGGCCCGTCGTCTTCTCCATCTGGCGGAACACCTCCGGGTTGAGCGCCTCGCCCGCGATGGTCGCCTGCTTGATGGAGGACAGGTCGTATTTGGAAAGGTCCTCTTTGATCAGCATGCGGTACATCGTCGGCGGCGCGCAGAACGACGTAATGTGGTACTGGCTGAACTTCGGCAGGATATCCGCCGCGTCGAATCGGTCGAAGTCGTAAACGAACACCGCCGCCTCGCAGAGCCACTGACCGTAGAGTTTGCCCCACATGGCCTTCGCCCAGCCGGTATCGGAAATGGTCAGGTGCAGCCCGTTCGGGTCGACGCACTGCCAGTAGTTCGCCGTGATAAAGTGGCCGAGCGGATACTTGTAGTTATGCGCCGCGAGCTTCGGCTGCCCGCTCGTGCCGGACGTGAAGAACATCAGCATCAGTTCGCATCCGCACGGCGCGTCCTCGCCACGCTGGAACCGTCCGCTGAAAAGCGGATATTCCTCGTCGAAATCGCGCCAGCCCGCGCGCTTGCCGCCGACGAGAATCTTCGTTTTCAGCCCGTCGTAGTTCGCCGCGCCGAGTTCTGCGTTTTCCGCCGCGTCCCCGTCCGCCGTGCAGATGATTGCGGAAACGCCCGCTTTTTCATAGCGGTATGCATAATCGTGCTCCTGCAAAAGGTATGTCGCGGGAATGCCGATCGCGCCGATCTTATGCAGCCCCAGGATCGCAAACCAGAACTGGTAGTGCCTTTTGAGCACCAGCATGACGCGATCGCCGCGCTTGATGCCCAGGGACTTGAAATAGTTCGCGCACTGCGCGGACGCACGCTTCATGTCGGCGAAGGTAAACCTGCGCTCGGTGCCGTCTTTTGCAACGTGCAGCATCGCCAGCTTTTCCGGGCACTTTTCGGCAAGCCCGTCCACGATGTCGAACGCAAAGTTGAAGTTCTCTTCGTTTATGAAGGAAATGCCGGTGAGGGCCCCCTGCTCGTCCGTTTCCGTACGGATGAAGCGGTGGTAGATCCGCCCCTGCTCGGAAGCGGGGGACCGTCCCTCTTCCCAGCCCGGGTTCTTCAGCTCCGCCTCGCTGTGCGCGCCCTTATACGCGGAGGGGTTGAGCACGATTGCGTAAAAGCTGCAGTTCTCACCGCCGACGGCGATCATGCCGTGCGGAATCGAGCTGTCATAATAGGCGCAGTCGCCTTCGTGGAGAATTTCCGTATGGGAGCCGATCTGGAGTTTGAGCGTTCCCCTGATGACGAGGTCGCATTCCTGCCCTTCGTGCGTGGTCAGTTCGATTTCTTTCCACTCGGCATCCTTTTTGTATGCGCACTCGACATACAGCGGCTCGGAAATCCTGTTTTGAAACGGCGCGGCGAGGTTGTAGTAAACCATGCCGTGCGCCTGCTCGATCCGCGCGCCCTCGCCCACACGGGTGACGGTATATCCGCGCAGCGTCGGGCTCGTGCCCTCGATGATGTCCGTTACGTTGACGCCGAACGCCATCGCGCAGCGATAGATAAACGCAAAGCTCAGATCGTGCATGCCGGATTCGCAGGCGATGTATTCCTGC
>Ga0116162_10001306_pt1 | contig 16382 bp, 11 predicted proteins | sample AD_UKC105_MetaG_FD_89875 | JGI IMG/M metagenome (GOLD analysis project Ga0116162, IMG submission 89875) | Active sludge microbial communities of municipal wastewater-treating anaerobic digesters from Hong Kong - AD_UKC105_MetaG | ecosystem: Engineered > Bioreactor > Anaerobic > Digestate... | reverse complement strand
TCGACACTGGTGCGGAAATGCCGGTCGATCAGCACACCCTGCTCCACCTTCACGCCGCTGCCGTCGAGAAAACCGACGTTGGGTCTCACCCCGGTCGCCGTGATCACCAGGTCGGCCTCGACCAGGGAGCCATCGGCCAGGCGCACACCACCGGACTCGATGGCATCGACGCGTGCCCCGGTATGTACCGTCACGCCGTGTGTTTCGCACCAGCGTTTGAGCATTCCGCCGGCCTGCTCCCCCATCATGCGCGGCACCATGCGCTCGCCCTGCTCGATCACTGTGAGTCGGACGCCGCGCATCGCCAGCGCCTCGAGGATGATGCTGCCGATGAAACCGGCACCGATCAGCGCGACCCTGCTGTCGCGCGCCGCGCGCGCCGCGATCACACGCGCATCCGCAAGCGTCCAGCACGTCGAGACGTTGGGGCCATCGACACCGGGGATCGGCGGGCGCGAGGGCGTCGAACCAGTCGCGATCAACAGCCGGTCATAGGCAATGAAACCGCCGTCGTGAAGCGTGACGCGTCGGGCGCCCGGTTCAAGTCTGCTGACCCTGGCATGCCTGACATCGATGTTCAACGCAGTGAAATGTTCCGCACGGTCGCGCAGGTGCGTGCCCTGCTCGTCGATCCGATCCATCAGCAGGTAGGGAATCGCCATGCGCGAATACGGTGGCTCCGGCTCGTCGCCGACGAGTGTGATCGAGGCGTCAGGGTCGAGCTGGCGCAGCGTCTCGGCGGCATTCACACCGGCCGGACCTGCGCCAATGATCAGGTACTGCATGGGCAGCGTCTCCGAATCAGAAAGAAGGCCACTGCCGCAGCCGTTGCCGACGCGGCAGTCGCGATGGCGCCGTCAGATACCGAAGCGGGCGCGTGTCTCCGGCGTGATCTGCCCATCGGCAGTCCAGCCCCGCAGCGAGTAATACTCCGGCAGCATCTCGCCCAGATCGTTGACCCGGCCCTTCGCCGGACCGACATTGGCCGCGTCTTTGAGCAGGCGCTTGGGCAGGGTGTCCTGGTCGGCAGTCATACCGGCCCGCATGTTGAAGTCGCGCTCGAGATTCCAGATGCGCTCACCGACCTCGAGCATTCGATCGACACTCCAGTCGCCCTCACAGGCAGCCGCGACCTGCGGCGCGATGTCTTCCATGCTCCAGGCGAACGTGGTGAAGACGCACAGGCCGGCGGAATCGACGGCCGCGGTCGCATCCTGGAACGCCTTGACCAGCCCCGCCTTGCCATCGGTGACCAGCGGATCGGTCTTGACCGGAACACCCAGCACCTCCGAAGCAACGGTGTAGCCACGAAGGTGACAGGCGCCGCGGTTGGAGGTCGCGTAGGCCAGCCCCATGCCCTGGATGGCTCTGGGGTCATAGGCTGGAAACTCCTGGCCCTTGACCGTCATCGACAGCTCCGGCATGCCGTATTTCTCGCACAGGCGCTTTGATCCCATGCCCAGGTCCCTACCGAAGCCCTCGCCCTTTGCGGTCAGCTCCGCCATCTGCACCAGCGCATCCGCCTTGCCGAACGACAGGTCGATACCCCCGGTGTGCTCGGTGGTGATCGCGCCGGCCTGGAACAACTCCATCGCCGCTGCCACGGTGGCACCAAACGAGATCGGGTCGAAGCCGTCTTCGTTGCACAGGAAATTGACGTAGGTGATCGCATCCAGGTCGTCGATCCCGGTATCCGACCCCAGTGCCCAGGCCGCCTCGTATTCCAGGCCCCCGGAATTGCCCCAGTATTCGGGCTTGTTCTGGACGCTGAAGTGGCCCTTCTCCACCGTCGAGATCCGGCCACAGGCGATGGTGCACCCGAAGCAGCCGGCGTTGGTGGTCAGGTTGGGCTTGCCGTCGCCGGGCCGTGGCTCGGCCATCGCCTCGGCCGAGATATTCTGTGCCCCCTCAAACTGCACCTCGCGCATATTGCGCGTCGGCATCGCCCCCATACCGTTGATCACGTTCATCAGCACCTGGGTGCCGAAGGTCGGCAGGCCCTGACCGGTGACCGCGTTGTCCGCGAGAACCTTCTTGCCGGCATTGACCGCGTCCATGAAGCCCTTCGGATCCTTGATGTTGCCCACGCCGAGGGTACCGCGCACCGCGACCGCCTTGAGGTTCTTGGACGCCATCACGGTACCGACACCGGAACGTCCGGCGGCACGGTGCAGGTCGTTGACCACGGCCGCATACAGGCAGCCGGCCTCCGCCGACCGCCCGATGCAGGCGATGCGCAGTAGCGGATCCTGATGCTTCTTGTGCAGGATCTCGTCCGCCTCCCACACCGACTTGCCCCAGATGTCGGCCGCCGAACGCAGCTCGGCAGTGTCATCTTCGACGTACAGGTACACCGGTTGTGGCGACTTGCCTTCGAAGATGATCATGTCCCAGCCGGCGTTCTTGATCTCGGCACCGATGAAACCGCCAGAGTTCGAACAGGCCACCAGGCCGGTCAATGGGCTCTTGGTGACCACGGAATAACGTCCGCCGGTCGAGGCCATGGTCCCGGTCAGCGGGCCCGTGGTCATGATCAGCTTGTTGTCAGGACCGAGTGCATCGCACGTCGGGTCGATCTCTTCGGCGAGATACTTGGTCGCCAGCCCGCGCTGGCCGAGGTAGTCGTTAGCCCAAGCCATGTTGAGCGCTTCAGCGGTGCACGTGCCGTTGCTCAGGTCAACGCGCAGGATCTTTCTTGTCCAGGCCATGTCTGTTCTCCCCTCAGGCCGTGCCGGCCAGGCTTTGTTCGGCGTAGGCGCGCATCTTGTCCAGACCGGTCCAGTCGGCATCCACGTAGGTGATGGCCGCCGTCGGACAGGCCTTGGCGCAGGCCGGATCGCCGCCGCACAGGTCGCACTTGATGACCTTGCCGGAGACTGAGTTGTAGTTCACGGTGCCGAACGGGCAGGCGATGGTGCAGACCTTGCAGCCCACGCAGCGGGCCTCGACGATCACCTTGGCCCCGGTGTTTCTGTCGACCTGGATCGCATCCACTGGGCAGGCCTTCTGGCACCAGGCATCGGCACACTGGGTACAGGTGTAAGGTGCAAACCGGCCTTCGTGATGAAACGTGAAGACCTTGATACGCGACTTCGCGGGATTGAAGATGCCCTCGTTCTCAAACGAACAGGCCATCTCGCATTGCAGACAACCGGTGCATTTGCCCGGATCGATATGCAGGGAACGCTGCATGAAACTATCCTCCGTCGGTGACACGGCGCGCTGATCGCGCTTCTGATGTAGTTAGAGTAATTACTTTTAGCAGTCCCATGGGCGGGCCACAATCACGCGGGACAAATTCTGTGTTCAGACCTCTCCATCCGGCGATCGGAGGCGGAGGAAAAACATGGAAATGCAGAAAAACGCAGTGCGCAATTGGTGTTGGGCCTCGCGGCCACAGGCGCAAATGCCCGCCCGGTATACGACCGGGGCAGGACACCCTGACGAGAGCCGGATCGATCGGCCATACGGCCGATTACCCCCTCTCCCGGCGGGAGAGGGAGGGGGTGAGGGATCAAAGGAAGGATTTCTGGCCTTTGGCCAACGTCAGGGTGCCTGACCACTGCCCCTGCATTTCACCGCTGATCGTGAACAGTTTCAGCTCCAGCTTGTAGCCGACCAGCGCCTGGCCACCCGCCCCGTACTGGCGGTTCGACGACAACTCCGAGCGCACCACATAGTCGAAGCTGGTCGCCGACTGATCGACCAGTCGAACCGTATTCGAATTCAACAAGGTTTCGGTGATGCGGTCGTAGATATCCGCCATGCGGATGTTCTCGTTGTCGGTATTGTTGCGCAGCTTGGCCAGGATCAGTCGTGGCTTCTTGCCCTTCCAGCCCTGTACCAGTGAAGAGTCGAGCATCTTGTTGGTGACCTTCTCGGCCAGCTCCGTGTAATCGGCCATCGTGAGTTCGGCCTGCAGATGCTCGCGACTGCCCGAATCCACCACCGACACGTTGGACTGGCCGCCAAACTGCGGCATGTTCGACTGGCAACCGGCGCCCAGTGCCACGACGCCTGCGGCAGCGATCACTTGTATGGTTTTTCTCATTTCCGTCTGTCTCCCCTGTGCCCTATTTGCGGTCTAGATACTTTTCCTGATGAATGAAGAAATCATCCGGCAGGCGCACCGTCATCGTGAACCCGTATGCCTTGGGATTTGTGGCGATCGACTTGAAGCTCTTGATCTCACGCGGTCCCAGCACGAAACGGCTCCATACCCGATTGTCACCGATGCTGAAACCATCGCGATCCTCCCAGGCATACTGGTACTCGAGCGTATAGCGGTCGTTGCTCAGGTTCTGCACCGTCACCTCCGCCTTGGCAAGCTCGCCGGCCGATCCCAGGCGCGCGTCCGTCAATGCAATGCGTCCCACCAAGTCTTCCGACCCCAGCACCAGGCGAGCACGCGGATTCGTGGCATTGACCGTGTTCTGTTCATAGTGGCGCAGGTTCGGGTCGCTCACACCAGTGGAGTTGCAGGCCACCACAATCGGCAGCGCACATAAACCGGCCAACCACTTCAGGGCATAACGTTTCGCTTTCATGATTTCACCCACATCTTTGCGCTGGATGACACATACATCGTCTTGTCCAGAACGCGTGCATAGACCACATTGTGGCTTTCCTTGTCGATGCTGACGACCTGACTGCTCAACGGCCGGCCTTTTACGTCGTAAGCGACGATCTTTATCTGTGATACCGATTTGGGCACGAAAAACCGCGCCGCGAGCAACCGCGAAGGCAAGGTGGTCCAGGAACGCATATCCGGATGGGCCAGTTCGTCGCGAGATTTCTTGAGTCCGCCGAGCAGGGATCCAAACACGCCGGCCTTCTGCTGCGCCTGGTTCCATGCCTGGCCCTCGACGATGTTGCGTATCACCGTCGTCATCATTCGCAGTTGCTGGAACGCCCCTGAGTCCTTCTGGAATCGCAGCGCCAGGGCGGTGATATCCGCCACCTCCGAAGCACTCGCCCAGCGCTTGCCCGATGTCGTCAGCACCTCAACACGGTGCACGCTGCTCTTGACTGGCTCGTACACCGGCAACTCGACATTCGTCGGTAACGATGCGCCGAGGCTGAGGTCGAACTTCAGCAGCTTTTTCTCGGGCGCAAAACCCTCTGCGATGATCACGTTGACCAGGCGTCGGCTCTTGTCCGCGGGCTTGCCGAGATCGGCTACCGCATTCTTGATGACGGCGCTCTTTGGATTGAGCTCCAGGGCCTTTTTATAAGAAATCCGCGCATTGTCGCGAAGGCTGTTGTCTTCGTAGCTGTCGAGTTCCTGGACCACGCCCGCAACATAGAAACCGAACGGGTTGACGAACGCATGCGGCACCGTGAGCGCCTTCTTTTCGGTCGACTCGTATTGTTCCTCAACCACCTCACCCAAGCCGTAAGAGGCGATGTCTGCACCCTTCTCCTTCTGCTTTGCCTCCTCTTCCTTGATCTTCTCCTTGGCCTCGCGGACCAATTCATCGAACTTCTTCTTCTCGAGGTTTTGCAGATCGATCGCACGCCGCGTGACGTTGTAGGCGCTGCGCTCGCCGTCGAGCAGATGCGCGATGGATTTGTAGTTGAGCATCAATACCCGCTCATAACCCGCGCCCGCATACTCACCGAGTTCATCATTGCCCGTCAGCGTCGAGAGGACAGTGTCTTTGGCCCCGGAGAAAAATCCGCCAACGGTGCTGCGATCGTCCTTGGCGTTGAGGCCGCGCTCCGCTCGCTCGAAGCTGCTCTTGGCCTGTTCGGTTGCCGATGCATCTATCGCGATAGTGCCGAGTTCGAAGTTGCCCAGCATATCCAGGCTGTCCACGTTGCCGTCTGTGGGCAACTTGGACTGCAGCGCCTCTCCTGCCTTGCCGTCAGCCAGAAGTTGCTTGATCGGCAGCATCTCCTTCGTGTAGCCCTCGTAGACCACCTGGCGCTGGCCCGCCATTGCGATGCCAAGGTCATTGGTGCGCTGCGACGCGGGTACCGGCGCCGGTTGAGCGGCAACCTGCTGCGGCTGTGGCGCCTGCAACGCCTCCTGCATAGCCTTGCCGAAGGATTCGAACGGGTTGGCCGCCCAGGCAAGACTCGTCATCAACATGGCGGTGGATGCCAATATCGGCGCGGCAATTGACCTGTGCATGTGCTCCTTGCTCCGGTTATGTCAGAAATTGGGGCGTTTGACGGCCGCAGGTCGTGGCTTCGGCCGCTGTGCATCCAACACCGGGCGTTCGGGCCGGGTGTCCTCACCACGCTGCCTCGCCTGCAGGTTTGCGCTGATCCGATGAACCAGTTCCGAGGTATAGAGATCGAGCAGGTCGGCCACCGCCACTGCATGGTCGGCAGCATCGCGGAGCTGTTCACTCAAGCGAATCTTGTCGGCACCAACCAGTTTCCCCGTGTGTACATCCACCATTCGCAAGGTCGACTCCACGGTGCCGAAGTGGCGCGTCTGCATCTCTTTGGTATAGGGCACCGGCGTGGTCTCGGTGTGGATCAGAAAATCATCGATCTGCGCGATGATCAGGTAATCCGCACCCTCGAGCTGTCCCATCGCGCCCTGCAGTGAGCCGCCCTGCGCAATACTGGTAAACGACTTCTCGTCGATCACCTGGTCGATCTGCGCGCGTTCCATGACGTCGAACTCGGGGAATTGTGAAAGCTTGACCATCAGATCGTTGGATACGCGGTCGAGATTGGCGCCACTCACCGACTGGTTGCGGCCACGCGGATTGATCAGGATCTGGCCAACCGCCAGCGTCAGCGGCTTGCCGCCCGGCTGATCGACACTGCCACCGCTGCGCGCCGGCAAGGCCGCAGCCGCCAACTGGCCATTGCGCATACCCCTGGACTCGTACTGCCGCTTGAGGATATCGCCCGTCTGCAACGGCAGGTCCCCAACCGGTGCCTTGGACCGTGCGTCCTCGACCTCGGCCAGCGTCAGCCGACCGAGGTCGGTTTCGGCCACCCCGAGCTGTACCTTGGTATCAGGATCGATGATCGCTTGCCCCGGCCGGACCACGCTGAGCACCTCACCGGGTGAGAGTCCACCGTCACTGCCGCGATTGATATAGGCCACACCGGACACCACAGCGGCGACCTTGATCGGGAATATCGCATTCATCAGGTTGACCACGGCCTGATCCGCATAGGCATCGGCGAGCCTGTTGATCAGCTGGTCGGTGGCCGCCGGTTCTGCAAGCTCCTCCCTGATCGAGACCTTGCGCGAATCGAGCACCTCCCCGCTGCGCGCATCGACAATACGCATATTGCCTTCGACGCGCCCCTGATGCGTCACGATCAGACGATTGGAACCCGGCAGCTTGGACGATATCTCCTCAATGGCGAAATTGGCCACACTGCCGATCACCAGGTAATCCGCACCGGCCAGCGTCCCCATCGACGACGGAAGATCGCGGTTTTCCGCCATCGCCTGCGCAAGCTGCTCATCCATCAACTGGTCGACCTCCTGGCGGTCGACGAGCTGGAACCGCTGGGTCTGTGCGAGACGCGAGATCAGCGTGTCGGTGAACAACGGGATGTGCCTGCTGGCATCCACGCCGGTGGTCGCGGTCGAATGGACCTTCACAAGGCCGATCGCCAGGCGTGGCCGGCCGGTCGCCTGTGCGGTTTCCGAGTCCACTGCCGCCATCACCGGTGGCGCCGCGCTCGCCGGCGCCACGGCGGCATCGGCCGCGCGCTGCAGGATGGCCAGGTCGTTCACCGCGAAATCACCCGACAGTGGCGTCAATACCGCCAACGTCTCCTGCACCTGCGCGACCCGTGCGCTACCGACTGCCGACTTCAGCTTGCCGATCACGATCCCGGCGTCGTCCTTGATCTCTTTGCCTTCACGGACGATCTCGTACTGGTCACCGACGGCGACTTGCTCATTGCTGCCGCGATTGATGATCCACGGGTCGGCGTCCACCAGCCGCGCCGGGAACACGATATCGAGCACCCGCAAAGCGGCCTCTTTGCCGAGGTGATCGAACATGGAGTATTCGTCCATCTGCGCCGCACGCCCGGTGAATACCGACTCGCTGATCCGGGTGCGCAGGCTGTCAGCACCGATCACGCGCCCCAGCCGGGTTTCAATCACGCGCAGGCGCAGTCGAGCCTCTACCATATTGGTGGTCATGGTTCGGCCACTGTCGCTGAAAGGTACCGCTGTCGTTTCACTCGACCCCTGCTGCTTCTCCAGCACTGCATACACGATGTAGTCCGCCCCGACCGTGGTGCCCAGGTCCTGGAACTCCTTCAGCACATCGTTGTGGTCAGCTGCAGTCGCCGCGGCAGCGATCGTCCAGCCGCTGGTCGCCGGGAGATTTTCCACGGTCTTCTCGATCACCCGATCCAGGTCGCTGGCCGTCTTGTCGCGGCCGAACTGCTGTTCGCGCACGACACGTCGCAATGCGGCACGCTCGACCACCGAGAATCGTCGGGTGTTGTTGAGATGCTCGATTACGCGTGCAGCGAGATCATCGGGCAGACTGCGAACGTTGCCCGCCGCCGCGCGGTCAGGATGAAAGTCCTCCTGCCCCATCACCGCGACGCGTACCTGGTTGTCCGCGACCGCCAGTGTCTGCGGTGAAGATGCACCAACCACCGGCAGCACCAGCGCCGCAAGCAAAGCAAACATCCGTATCAGCAACATGAGCCTTACCTCGCGTCAATGGGGCCGCGGCACCACTTGTGTATCACCGGAGATCCAAAGGATCGGGCTATTTTTTCTGCGGACGACGCACGATATCACCGACGCCGATCGGCGAAATCTGGGCATCCAGCTCTTCCACGATCTTCGCGTAGGTGACTTTCGGGTTGATGCGGACGACCTCGACCTTGCCGACGTACTCCTCGCTGGATCCGAGCGATTTACCGGTATCCGGATCGATCAGTTCCTCACCGGCGAAGAACACCTCTAGCACCTCACCCATGGCAATCCCGCCATCCGCGCCGCGGTTGATAATGATCTGGTTGGCGCGCGTGCGCTGCACCACCTTCATCGGGAACACCGCCGCCACGAACTGATCGGCCAGCTGCGCGGCAACATCCTTCGCCATCGCGGTGAAATGTGTAGAGTCAGGGGCACCGGCCTTGGTATTGACGATCTGTGAAGACGTCGCGAACTTGGCGGACAGATCGAAGTTGGTTTCCACTTGCCCGGTCGTGGTATTGACCATCTGCGCCGTGAGCTGCAGCAGACCCGAATCCTGCCGTGTGTACTTGCTGTCAAAATTCGGTAACGGCTTGACGGAGCGGTAGAACTTAAAGTCCTGAACCTTTGGCAGGATCAGGTAGTTGGCATTGCTGAGCTCACCGGTCGCGGCCGCATCGCCCTTAGCCAGGTCCGACTGGGCAAACTGCTGTTCTTCACGGATATCGGCAATCACCTCCTGATCGCGGCTCAATACCCGCAGCTTGCGTGTGGCCCGGAACGAGGCCTCCAGTTCGGCCCACAGTCGCTCGATATTGAGGTAACGCTGTACCGACTCACTGACCTTTTCGCCGACTTTGGGCTCTTTGACGGCGACTGCCGGCAACTCCTCGTCGGCGATTACCAAGGTAGGCATCGATAACGCGGCAGACAGTACGATCAGCGCAGCCGGGATGTACGTATTGAGCGCCACAGATCCTCCTTGCAACAGTGCTTTTTTTCGCGATTCTACACCAGCGTAACGGTAGCACAATCGCAGTGGACCGCCGGCGCCGGGCCCCGCGCATACCCGGTCGCGACCCATTGGTCTGAAAGCACGATTGCGAAGTCAGTGATCACAGATTTGCATCCTGCGCCGCATCGCCGAAGAATACCGATATGAGCCAGATCGAAGTAGCACTGCGATCTCACCTGGGCTGCGGCCGCGGGAGAGCGAGACGGAAATGACGATGGACCCAGGTGGCAAGTACCTTCTTTTGATCAGCATCCATGGCCTGATCAGAAGCCATGACCTGGAACTCGGCCGGGACGCCGATACCGGCGGCCAGACCAAGTACGTGGTCGATCTGGCCAAGGCCCTGGCGCTGCAGGACGGTGTCGCGCAGGTCGATCTGGTGACCCGCCGCGTCATCGATCCCGGGGTCAGCTGTGACTATCAGCAGAAGGTCGAAGCCCTTTCCGAACGGGCGCGGATCATCCGCATCGATGCCGGCCCGGACGCATATATACCCAAGGAACAGCTGTGGGACCATCTCGACAGCTTCATGGACAACCTGGTTACCTGGCTCAAGAACCAGCCACGTCTGCCCGACCTGGTGCATAGCCACTATGCCGACGCCGGTTACGTCGGGGTGCGCCTGTCCAATCTTTTCAGCATCCCGCTGATCCATACCGGGCACTCACTGGGACGCGACAAACGCAAGCGCCTGCTGGCGCGCGGCCTCTCCAATGACACGATTCAGCAGCAATACAACATCGAACGCCGTATCGATGCCGAAGAAGAGGTGCTGGCGAATGCCGAACTCGTGGTGACCAGCACTCACAACGAGATCGAACAGCAATACGGCCTCTACAACTACTATGACCCGAGCCGGATGGTGGTGATGCCGCCGGGTACTGATCTCGAACAGTTTCATCCCCCGGCAAAGGGAGAGCACATCGCCTTTTCGGCGCAGGTCGAGCGCTTCCTGGCACACCCGGAAAAACCCCTGGTGCTCGCCCTGTCGCGCCCCGACGAGCGCAAGAACATCCTCACGCTGATCGAGGCATTCGGCGAGTCCCAGCCGCTGCGTCATGTGGCGAATCTGCTCATCATCGCCGGCAACCGCGACGACATCCGGGACATGGAATCGGGCGCGCAATCGGTACTGACCAACATCCTGTTGCTGATCGACGCCTACGACCTGTATGGCCGGGTGGCGGTACCCAAGAGTCATCGTGCCGCGGAAGTCGCAGACATCTATCGCATGGTGGCCGCCAGCAACGGCGTGTTCATCAACCCGGCGCTTACCGAGCCGTTCGGCCTGACCCTGCTCGAGGCTGCGGCCAGCGGCCTGCCGGTGGTCGCCACGGAGAACGGCGGCCCCGTCGACATCATCGCCAACTGCCGTAACGGCGAACTGGTCGACCCGCTGGACAAGGGCGCGATCACCGCGGCACTGCTCACGCTGCTGCGTGACCGCGAGGCCTGGTCACTGGCATCGCGCAACGGTATCGAAGGCGTACGCCGGCATTATTCCTGGCAAGCACATGCCAGGGCCTACCTGGCCCGCATCCAGGGCCTGACCGGGAAGTCGCAACCGATACCGAGCAGCCAGCCGACGTCACGCACGCTGCGCTATCGCGACCGCGCGATATTCACCGACCTGGATCAGAACCTGGTCGGCAACCCGACCGCACTTCAAGCATTTGTCGAGGTCATGCGCGAGAACCGAAAATGCGTCACCTTCGGCATCGCCACCGGACGCCGCATCGATTCAGCTCTCGCACTGATGAAAAAGCAGGGCGTACCCACGCCAGATGTACTGATCAGCAGCCTGGGAACGCGCATCCACTACGGGCAGGCGCTGACGGAGGATGACTACTGGGCAAGCCATATCGACTACGATTGGAACCCCAAACAGGTGACCCGTGTACTCGCCGAGCTGCCTGGGCTCAAGGTACAACCAAAGAGCGAACAGACGCCGTTCAAACTGTCTTATTTCTATGACCCCCAGAAAGCGCCATCAGTCGAAGAGATCGTCGCGATGATCCGTCAGACCGAATTGACCGCGAACGTCACCAGCTCATTCGGCCAGTTCCTCGATATCGTGCCGTCACGCGCGTCCAAGGGGCAGGCGCTGCGCTATGTCTCACAGCGTCTCGACATTCCGCTCGAACACATTCTCGCGGTCGGTGGCTCAGGTGCCGACGAAGACATGATGCGCGGCAATACCCTCGCCGTCGTCGTTGCCAACCGGCATCACGAGGAACTGTCGCGCCTGGTCGATCAGGACCGTATCTACTTTGCCTCGCGCGCCCATGCCCTGGGTATCCTGGAGGCCATCGACCACTACGACTTCTTCGGGTCGTGCCAGGTGCCGCAACCGACATGACGGGGCAACTGCTGATCTGTACAGACCTGGATCGCACCCTGATCCCCAACGGCCCACAGTCAGAGTCGCCGAACGCCAGGCAACACTTCGCAACACTGTGCGCATGCCCCGAGGTCACGCTTGCCTATGTGTCAGGCCGCCACCGTGCGTTGATCGAACAGGCGATCTCGAACTACCGGCTGCCGCAACCGGACTATGTGATCAGCGATGTCGGCACCACGATCTACGTGGTCGGAAGTGACAACCGCTGGACGCGTCAACAGGCCTGGGAGACGGAGATCGCCAAGGACTGGGCTGGGAAATCGCACGCCGACATCAAATCGATGTTGAGTACGCTGCCTGCGTTGCGCGCCCAGGAAACCGCCAAGCAGAATGCCTTCAAACTCAGCTATTACGTGCCTCTGCAGGCAGACCACCGCGAACTGTCACGCCTGATCGAGCAGCGTCTGCAGGATAAAGGTATCGCGTCGAGGCTTATCTGGAGCATCGACGAACCGGCAGGCATCGGCCTGCTCGACGTGCTGCCGGCGCGCGCATCCAAGTACCACGCGATCGAGGCCTTGATGCAGAGCAACGGTCACAGCTACGCCGACACCGTCTTCTGTGGCGACAGCGGCAACGACATCGAGGTACTGGCCAGCCCCATCCCGGCCGTGCTCGTGAGCAACAGCCAGCCACAGGTGCGGGAACTGGCGAACCAACTCGCACGCGACAGCGGGCATGCGGACCAGCTGTACATCGCACGCGGAAACTTCATGGGGATGAATGGCAACTATGCCGGCGGGATGCTCGAGGGCATTGCCCACTACCATCCCGACACCGTCGACCGGATGGGCTTTGTCGCAGAGTCGCAGCAATGAAGCATGAACGTGTATGCCTGTTCGGCGAGGTCCTGTTCGATCACTTTCCCGACGGCAAACAGGTCCTCGGCGGTGCGCCGTTCAATGTCGCCTGGCACCTGCAGGCGTTTGGCCAGGCCCCGTATTTCATCAGCCGTGTCGGTGACGACCCGCAAGGCGCCGGGATCCGCCGCGCCATGCACGACTGGGGCATGGACCTCGGCGGCCTGCAGACCGACCCCAGCCTGCCAACCGGCCGTGTGAGTGTCTCGCTGCGTGATGGCGAACCGGCCTATGACATCGTGCAACCCTGCGCCTACGATGCGATCGAGGTACCGGACCCGATGCCCGAATGCGGCCTGCTCTATCACGGCAGCCTGGCGTTGCGTTCTACGCAGTCGCACGACGCACTGCAGCGGCTTCTTGACAGCAGGCCGCACACGGTTTTCCTCGATGTCAATCTTCGCCCGCCCTGGTGGCAGCCACAACGGGTCAGGGACCTCTTGCACGCTGCACACTGGGTCAAACTCAACAGCGACGAACTGGCACAATTGCACCCGGCCGGAGCCACCGTTGCGGACACCGCTTTGGACTTTCTCAAAACCCATGACCTCAATGGCCTTGTGCTGACACACGGTGCCGCGGGCGCAGAAATCCTGACTCGTCATGGTGAAACCGTTGCGGTCAAACCCGATCGCGGCATCCGCGTGGTCGACACCGTCGGCGCCGGGGATGCGTTCGCCTCGGTCGTCATACTCGGCCTGATCAACAACTGGCCGTTAGGCACGATACTGCAGCGCGCGCAGATGTTTGCCTCGTTACTGGTTGGTAATCGTGGCGCCACCGTGCACGATCCGGCCTTCTATCAACCGCTCAGCGAACAATGGAATCTGGCCGTCTGAAGAACGGCCGCATGTTATGTACGAACAAGTCTCTCACTCGCTACTGAACCAGATCCTCGACGAGCTCAAGCCCGACATCCGCAAACGCGACCTGCGTCACTTCTACACGCGGCTGGGCGCCAATTTCTACGCCATCCATTCGTTGTTCCATCACCTGTATGGCAAACGCGATGATTTCATCAGCCAGATGGTGCGCCTGGTGGAAGTAATGGCAGCGCAGTACATCCGGCGTGGTGCCGACCTGAAGCAGACAGATATTGCGCGCGAACGCGATCACAACTGGTTCCTGAGCCCTGAGTGGGTAGGCATGGCGCTGTATGCCGACGGTTTCGCCGGCAACCTGGATGGACTCAAGTCACGCCTCGGCTACCTGCAGGAACTCGGTGTGAACATGGTCCACATCATGCCGATTCTCGAGTGTCCCAAGGGCGCAAGCGACGGCGGCTATGCGGTCAGTGACTTTCGCAACATCGACCAGCGCATCGGCACAATGGACGAGTTGCGTGGGCTCAGCAGCGCGATGCGGCGCAGAAACATCCTTTTGACCCTTGACGTGGTGGTCAACCACACATCGGACGAGCACCAGTGGGCACAACAGGCGCGACAGGGAGATGCAAAGTACCAGGACTACTACTACATCTTTGATAACCGTGACGTCCCGGACATGTTCGAGGAAACCATGCCCGAGGTATTCCCGGAGACCGCACCCGGCAACTTCACGTTCGACGAGGCAATGGGCAAGTGGGTGATGACCGTGTTCAACACCTACCAGTGGGACCTCAACTACAGCAATCCGGCGGTCTTCATCGAGATCCTCGACATCATCCTGTTTTGGGCCAACCAGGGCGCCGATATCGTGCGCCTGGACGCAGTCGCCTTCCTGTGGAAAAAGATCGGCACCACCTGCCAGAACGAGCGTGAGGCGCACCTTATCCTGCAGCTGCTCAAGGACTGCAGCCAGGTCACGGCGCCCGGCGTGCTGTTCATCGCCGAAGCGATCGTCGCCCCGGTGGAGATCACCAAATACTTCGGTGAAGACGCGGTCATCGCCAAGGAGTGCGAGATTGCCTACAACGCCACCTTCATGGCGCTGCTTTGGGAAGCGATCGCCACCAAGAACGCCAAACTGCTCGACGAGGGCATCCGCAGCCTGCCGGACAAGCTCGACCGCGCAACATGGCTGAACTATGTGCGCTGCCACGATGACATCGGCCTGGGCTTCGACAATGCCGACATTGTCAAGGCTGGCTATGACCCGCTTGCCCACCGTCGTTTCCTGGTCGACTACTTCACCGGCGCTTACGACGATTCGCCGGCACGGGGCCAACCGTTTGGACGCAATGACAAGACGGGCGACGCACGCATCTCCGGGGCACTGGCCTCGCTGGTCGGCCTCGAGACTGCAATCGAGCGCCATGACGATACCGCAATCGAGCGCAGCATCGACCTTATCCTGTTGCTGCACAGCATGATCATGTCATTCGGCGGCATACCGTTGCTTTACTACGGCGACGAGATCGGCACGCTGAATGACTGCACGTTCCTGCAAGACGAAAGCAAGGCCAAGGACAACCGCTGGATGCACCGCCCCCGAATCGACTGGCAAAAGGCCGGGCTGCGCAGCAGCCACGGCACCATAGAGCAGCGTATCTTCAGCGGCCTGCAGAAAATGATCGCCGTACGCAAGAGCACTCCGGCGTTTGCCGACTACAACAACCGCACGTTGATCGAGACCGGCAATCCTCACCTGTTCGTGTTCATGCGCAACAACCCGTTCATTCATCACGACAGCGTATTGATCGTCGGCAATTTCGACAGCTCGCCGCAGTCACTCACCCTCAGCGACCTGAGCAACCGCGGACAGTTCGCCTTTGGACAACTGCGCGACCTTTATTCCGGTGAGGCGCCGACGCAGTTCAAGGATCAGCTGGTGGTACCGCCTCACCGCTTCTACTGGCTGACCGACGCCCGCCCCTACTGACCGGCGGCCGGATCAGGGCGAGCGGCAAACCGCTCGCCGCAGGTCTCACCCGGTGATACACCAATGAAACGCTGAGGCACCAGGGTTAACTGTAGACGGTCCCCTTCCATCCCGGGCCGCATCTCGACACTCCCTTCGAGCGACACCATGAGTTCAACACCCGGCTGTGGCCGTGCCTGTTGGTAGGCCCGCTCCAACGCCAGGTTGTCGGCGGTCTGAGCGACCGGCCAGCGCTGACCGCTGAGGCACTCCGTGAATATCCCAGCGTCGGCGTAGTAACGGTACATGCCACGCAGAATCTGACGCGGCTCGATCTGTGTGAAATCCGGGTCGCGCGTCAGCGTGTAGTTCAACACGGAGGCAATCTCGTTTCCTTCCAGGTCGAGTTTGCGCAACGCGTGGCTGCCGTCGATGCGCAACATGACCGGCGCCTCACGGCTTCCCATCAGCACCAGCACACGTTTGTCGCTGGACGGCGTCCAACTGCCCATATCGAAGTCGGTATGCGGTGTTTCGCGCCCGAGGTAGGTCGAGGAAAGAAAGAATGAACGGTCACGGAACAGGTTGAGCCGATAGCGGATGCCCGCACAGTCCGCACACGGCAGGTCGCCGGTGAAGCTCGCGGGCAATTCACCC
>Ga0116162_10001304_pt1 | contig 16417 bp, 13 predicted proteins | sample AD_UKC105_MetaG_FD_89875 | JGI IMG/M metagenome (GOLD analysis project Ga0116162, IMG submission 89875) | Active sludge microbial communities of municipal wastewater-treating anaerobic digesters from Hong Kong - AD_UKC105_MetaG | ecosystem: Engineered > Bioreactor > Anaerobic > Digestate... | reverse complement strand
TATACCGATGTAAACTCAATGTCATATAGTTTTCTCTGTATTGCTTCCAAGTTCTTTTCGTTCATCTCTGCCCCCATTTTCTCGCTCCTTTTTTGTAGTTACTATTTTGCTATTCCCATTATTACTTCCATTGCTTCTTCAAATTCAAACTCGTCTAAATATTGGTATATCTTCTCGTATCTTTCCACTTCCTGACGATTTCCCTGTACTCTTTCAAGCATAACTGACAGCAATGTCATTGCTGCCTTTCTGTCATAATTCATAATCATATGTACAACTTCAGACTCCTGCTTTTTCAGCGTATCATCTTTTATCTTTGTAACCTTCAATTGCTTATGTTGCTCCATGACCATCGGTGGTTCTTCTGGTTGTTCCTTATCACTCTGCTCTGTCAGCAAGTTGCTGTTAAGCAGCTCCGTAATTCCCTGAATGATCAGATCCATTTCTGTAATCAGAATATCATAGTCACCGATTATGTACTCCATATTTTTCTCTTTGCCGCTCTGCTCCTGACGCCATGCGATTTCAGCAAGATTATTGGCACCAATTGCTTTTGCATTGCTTTTTAATGCATGTATCTCGATTGTATAATTTTCAATATCATTATCATTGATCAGCTGTTCTAAATGCTTTCTTCTGCCTTTATCATATTTAACATAAGCTGCTAAAGCCACTTTATATTTATCTGCTCTTCCCGCAAGATAACGCAACCCATCCTTTACATTGATTCCATATTTCACGAGAAATTCTTCTATCAACATTCTATCATTTTCTGCTTTCGCATCCTGCATTACGAAGACATTCTTTGCTTTATCTGACTTAGTTTTCGTATTTGCTATGATTGTAATCATATCTGCCGGTAAATACTTAACCAGAGTTCGCTCAAGTTCTTCAATGTCGATTGGCTTAGATAAATAATCACAAAATCCTTTTTCAATGTACATCTTTCGTGCACCCGATAAGGCATTGGCAGTAAGTGCAATCATTGGTGTCTTACGCAGCTTTCTGTCTTCAATACTTCGCAGCTTCTGAAGTGTCTCTATTCCATCCATTCCAGGCATACGATGATCCAACAATACCAGATCATAGGAATAAGAACGGAACAGTTCTACTGCCTTAAATCCACGGTCAACAGCAGTAACCTGAATCTCGGTATCTTTTAGCAAGCCGGTAATAACCTCCAGATTCATTTCATTATCATCAACAACCAACACTCTGGCCTGTGGTGCAATAAAGCTTGCTCCGCTCTCAAGATAATTCTCTCCTAAGCGTTTATACTCCCGTTCATAATTTCCTATCGGAGTTGAGTCCACAACTTTCTGAATCACTTCAAATGAAAATTCTGAACCTTTACCATATATGCTCTTAACCTCAAGCGAACTTCCCATCATCTGCAAATACTTCATGGTAATGCTCATACCCAAGCCAGTACCCTGAATCCCATAATTGCTCTTTTCATCCAGCCGTGTAAAAGATTCACTCAGTTTGCTAATTTCTTCCTCCCGTATTCCAATTCCGGTATCAGCTACACTGATTCTCAATGCCGCTGCTTCTGGCTGAATCAACTGAATCTTTAAAGTTATCTGACCTTTCTTCGTATATTTCACTGCATTACCTAACAGATTAATCAGAATCTGCTGTAGCTTCATTCCGTCTCCATAAAGCATTTTGGGAATTGTCTCATCAATCTGTGTCTTAAATTCCAGGTCTTTGCCATCTAATTTAATTTTCACCATACTTACAACATCATTCAGTAAATGAACAACACTATACTCTGTTTCCATGAGCTTCATCTTGCCGGCCTCTATCTTGGAATAATCCAAAATATCATTTACAATAGATAACAATATTGCACCCGCGTTTTTAATCTTCACAGCATAGCCCTTCGCTGTGGATAAATCTTTTTCTCGCAATATCAGCTCATTCATACCCAGCACAGCCGTGATAGGAGTTCTAATCTCATGAGACATATTTGCCAGAAATTCACTCTTAATCTCACTCGTCTGTAATGCAATCTGCGTTTGCTTCTCCCAATCCATCCAGGACTTGATGTTTCCAACCCACATAACCATAACCATAAAAACTCCGCCCATATAAAGAAACATATTCGTTATCTCAGAATCAACTCCGATCACGAAAATTGTTGCAACCTTCAGCAATGCACAACAGGTCAGAACAAGAAGACCAATCATAGCTTCAGCCATCTCACACCAATATCCCCGATACAGATCGATCAGCATAGTAGCAATGGTATAGCAGCTTGCAATTAGGATCAGAAAATGCGTAGATTTTTGTGAAACAGCCATATCAACAATTCCCAGAATATCCAGCAACAACATCATCATCGCATTCGCTGTCATCAAGTAACAAATCGCATATATACCTTTTTGATAACGCTTCTGTTGCCTTCCATTGATGAATTTCATACATGGAATCACAAAACTTGCCATGAGAAGATAGCTCATTTTATCTGCCATGAAGACATCACTTAGATAAAATTGCCTCATTCTGGAATTAAACAGCGCCCAGAATCCAATCATAATAGCAAAGCATCCCAGATAGATAACATTTGTTTTTCTTTTTCCTCTTATGTAGATAAATATATAAAAGATAACCCATAAAATTCCGATTACAATAAAGATAAGTCCAAAGTACAGGTCTCCTCCAAAGTTCTTTAATAAATAACCATAAAATTGTGATTGTGTTCCAATCATAACTTCACGAATTGTACATTCAAAAGATTCATAATAACTCGAGTACACTATTTCAATCTTTTTTCCACTGTCCTCCGGACATAGCGGAACCATAATTGTGACACTTGCTGAGGTTAGACCAAATAATCTTGTCTCTATATTGCTATAATTCTCAACCAGTCTACCCTCTATCCAGACCTGCATATCCTGATGATATCCACTGACGAATATATATTCTCCTTCTGAAACACCTTCGGGAATCGTATTGGTCATATGAACACCATCTGTTCTATGATTCGTCACCTTGATCGGTAAGACCATGGAATTGGAAATATTGCTATCCATGAACTCGCTATAATCCTGTTTCCAACCGGTATTAAAAGTTCTTATCCCGTCTTCAAAATAGGATTGCTTATCTCTGCTGGAATATGTGATAATCAGAAATGTCAATACAACAAAAAGGCCAAGAATAATATCGGCCCATTTTTGATTCTTCTTTTCTGATTGTAATCTCTTTTCTGTATTCATATTCCATGTTTCCTCATGAAACTATTCTGCTGCTTCCTTGGATAAGCCCGGCAATGTTTTTACCCATGCAATCTCTTCTTCAGAATAATGAAAGCGTCTTTGCTTCTCCTCAATCACGCCACCATCCTGCATGCATCCTGCATACATACGGAACATTCCGCCACGTTTAAACGCTCCATGTAAAAGCTTGTCTTTTTCCCTCGTATCAGGAATTTGAACCAGATGCGAAGCAAAACGTAATACCAGCGTTTTCTCTTTTACTGCTTTTTTATTGCCCAGATAGTATCTGCATAGTGCAAGATCAGAACAGTCAAAATCAAGTTTGTATTTCTTCACAAATTCCTTCGTGATCTTCTCTTCATAGTTAATCGATATTTTTATAATCTTATATAAGTCCTTCGTACAGGGAAGAACTTCTTTCGGAACATCAAAGGCCAGACAAAACAATAATTTGGTTGTAAAAAATACCTCCTTTGAAGCAAATGCTTCCTCTGTTACCTTTAAGACAAGCCCTCTCTTGGTGTAATTAAAATGTCTTTTTCCATTTTGCAACTGGCGTATCGCACCAGTAATGCATTCTTTATTTTCCTTTTGTATCAGAACCTCATATAAACGTAATATCGTATCTACATTTACCACACGTAAAAACATTTTGAATAAGGCTTTATTCAACATAATTTCACGATACAATTCCGCTTCCAATTGATACGCTTCAATAAAATAAGCAGCAATATTCATTCGTCTACCGGAACAGTTCTCCAGCCAATTGAGAATCACTTCTCTCTTTGGCAGCAATTCCTGCGGCAATCCAAAGGAGGTATAAGTCTGCATTTTATACTCGGAAGGGACACTGGAATTCTGTATCATCAGAACATACGGTTCCATCTGCGCTTCATATGCCCCCTGAAAGCTTTTCTTCTCCGTATACACGCGCGAAAGTATACTGAACAGCTTCTTGTCATAGCCTTCTGTTGCCATCTTCGCTGCAGTTTCCAGCAATTCCATTGTGGACATATATGATGTCAGTTTACGAATCTGTGCAGTTCCCGGAACTCCACCATCTTCTGTAATGTCCTTCTCTTTTTCCGTGAATTCTTCTCCCATCTTGTACCCATCCTTCCGTAGTAAATATATTCAGCATTCTTCAAGTATACAAGCTATTTATTTATCTTTGTTCTCTGTTTGATAAACCATCTTTTCAAAATCATCAATTGGCATCGGTTTGGCAAATATAAAGCCCTGAATCAAATCACATCCCGCTTTGTTCAGGAACTCAACCTGTTCCTTCTTCTCAATTCCTTCTGCAACAATTCGCATATTCAGGTCTCTTGCCATTTCAATTGTGTCTCTGACAATGGTCTCGCCCCTTGCCATATCGACAGAGTCTCTAAAGAACTCACAATCCAGTTTAATTACATCCAGCGGCAAATCTTTTAAAGAATTCAGCGAAGAATATCCGGAGCCAAAATCGTCCATTGATACTTCAAATCCTGCTGCCTGCAACCTGTGAATTGTGTTAATCAATACTTCTTTATTATCAAAAAACGCACTTTCTGTCAGTTCCAGTTCTATACAATTGTGTGGAAGCTGATAGCAGTCTACTGTTGTGATAATATCATCTACTAATTCAGGTACAAGCAAATGAACACGGGAGATATTTACAGAAATCGTTATCAGTTCTCTGCCTTCATCCAGCCATTTACGTTGTGCCCTGCAGACTGCATCCAACATATAATTATCCAGTTTCATAATGAAACCATTTTTCTCAAACAACGGAATAAACTGTCCTGGGGAAATGAATCCAAACTTCGAAGACTTCCATCGAACCAGAGCCTCTGCCCCACCAACCTTAGAACCATCCGCAAGATATTTGGGCTGCAAATATGCAACGAATTCTCTCTTTTTGAGGGCTTCCTCCATGGCATTCTCAAGTTCTTTCTCTCTTCGCATTTCTTCCCATTGCTTTTCATCAAAGCTCGCCATGATTCCATTACTTTCGTTCGCCACGCGTTCACTCGCTATATTGGCAAAGTTCACCATACGAACAATTTCCTGTTTATAATCCTGTACTCGATAAATTCCATAACGGAATTTTACTGATTTTTCGCTAAATATTGTCTGAAGGTTACTATCCATGTTACGAATCCGTTCTCTTAAAAGCTCCGGTGTATCACAAATCCATAAGAGAAGAAAAATATCATCCCGATCTTTTGCAACCAGTTCGTATCGCTTGGTTTCTTTCTTTAATACATTCCCCAATTGAATAAGTAAATCACGGCTGGAAGCCTCCCCATAAAAATCATTGAACACCTTAAAGCGAACAATATCCACTACAATAAATGCATAATTACGTTGTTTTCTCCGCTTCAGTAATTTCTTTGCTTCCAATTCAAATCGCGTACGATTAATCATCTTCGTTAATGAATCAAAATAAGCGACTTTTAATAATCGTCTGTAATCATCTGCCCTTGCAATCGCCTGCAAAATTGATATTATCCACATGATCAGCAAAACAGCAACATATATAATAATCAGATAAATTGTCTGCTGCATTGTTCTTCCGGAGACGGTAAGTGCTTTTTCGAATAAGAGAATATAATTGCTTCCATCCGCCAGCGTAATCTTTTTCTCATAATAAATAATCTCATCTGTTACAAATTCAAAGGATTCCATATCCTCCAGAAAAGAAACATGTGAGACATCATCCATATCTATTTCAATCTCGTCTTCATTAGGATATTCTTCTGATTCAAAGTATGCCTCAATCTCTTCTGGTGACATCTCATCCAGAACGTCCTCTTGCTGGTTCGACTCCACTTGAATCAACATATTATCACTATTAAAGATTCGTTCTGCCACAGAATAGAATTCCAGTTCTTCATAAAAATCCTCATTACTGTTATAGAATTTTTTTATTGGAATTGACTGATATCGCACAAAATTTCCATAGATAACCCTTTTATCCTGACTCAGAAGATACACTGTTACATTACCACCAAGAGCAGTCTCCCTCTTATCTTCTACACATTCATAAAAAGCCGGCAAATCATCCTTTGTCAGTTTCTCCGTCTCCAACCACATCAGCATCTGGTCTAACGTTGCATCATAGGCAGCCATATCTCTATTCAAATTATTCTCCATAACCCTTAAGATGAAAAACGCACCTTCAATTACAGTAAATAAAACTGCCATTGCAATTGCAATTCCAAATACCGGATTATGATTTTTCTTAATTTTCATAACATTATCCATTCCACACGATAAATATGTTTAAATATACAGTTCTTATTTTACCATAAATCAACTAATTTAGATATATTTTGCTATGTTAAATTACTTTAAGTTCCTCATTTCTCTTAGTATTTGTTTATCCGCTTCACTAACCCGATGTGATTCTATCATTTTCTGAATTGCTTTCCGACAGGTTGGTTTTGGCAATTTACCATTTTGCAGGATTTGCATTGTTTTCTCCGGAAATTTATCATAGGCCGTTGCCAGACTCCACGCAACTCCCATCATCACATAATAGTCCAAAAGTCGAATGTTCTCATAAATCTCAAGAACCTGATCAATATATTCCTCTGTTAAATAAAAATCCATCAACATAATTACTGCAAATCTCACCTCAAACTCACGATTTGAGTTAAGATATTTCTTTAGAAATTCCCATACACGTGCTCGATTGCCGGTAGTGAACTTCATCGTGATACATACACTATCATTAATTGACCAGTTATCAATTTTGGGGACAAATTCTGCCAGACGGCGCAGTCTTTCATCCAGATCTATCCTGGCATATCCAATAATAAACCCTTGAAGCATGGTTTCCTCAAAGGAATCATCAGTAAGTTCCATCAGACACTGTGGGTACTGTTCCTTTGCCAGTTTTTTAGCAATATTTCGAAGAACAGGAATTCTGACTCCATACATTTTACGGCATCCTGGAATAAGACTGCTGCTGAATCTGGCATAATCAGACGATGCATTTTCAACCAGTAGTTTATATAACATTTCACTCATTGCATTTTATCCTTTCGTGTACTAGTATGTATTTATGAAAAAACCAAATTATGAGATGGACATGTGCGCAGGTGCACTTCTCCCCAAATTACTACTATTTGCCATACCACTAATGCTGTCGGGGATCCTACAGCTTCTTTTTAATGCAGCAGATATGGTTGTTATCGGTCAATATTCCACAACCAATGCCTTAGCTGCTATCGGTGCAACTTCTTCTCTGATTAACTTCTATGTTAACATTATTATGGGGATTTCGGTAGGCAGTAATGTTATTGTGGCCAGATATTACGGCGCACAGAAGAAGGAGGAAGTGCATGATGCTGTTCATACCTCTATTCTGATCTGCCTGATTCTTGGTTTTGTGGTTGGTATTCTTGCAATATTGACAGCACGGTCAATTCTTGCTTTTATGGACACCCCAGAAGATGTTATGGATCTTGCGCTACTCTATATATGCATTTATTTTGCCGGACTTCCCGGTATTATGCTCTATAACTTCGGTAGCGCTATCTTACGAGCGATAGGGGACACCAAGCGACCGCTGTTCTTTTTAGTGATCTCCGGTATCATCAATGTAGTATTAAATCTGTTTTTTGTCATTAAGCTTCATATGAGTGTTGATGGAGTAGCTCTGGCTACTATCATTTCACAAACCTTTGCCGCACTTATGGTTTTACGCTGTCTCATGAAATGTGATGGTTCCTATCAATTACGTCTTGGCGATCTTAGGATTAATCGCAGAATTCTGTTTAAAATATTACAGATTGGACTTCCTGCCGGAATACAGGGTATGATTTTTTCCGTATCTAATCTGTTAATTCAGTCTTCTGTTAACTTCTTTGGGCCGATTGCCATGGCCGGTAATACAACCTGTTCGAACATAGAGAACTTTGTTTATACCTCAATGAATTCTGTCTATCAGACTGCCCTGAGCTTCACCAGTCAGAATATAGGTGGTGGAAAATACAGTAGAATTAATAAGATTATGGTTTCCTGTCTGATTATCGTTACAATGATAGGCTTAATCATGGGTAATCTCATTAATGTTTTTGGTACCGAGCTTCTTGGTCTATATACTTTGAAAACAGATGTCATTGCCTTTGGTCTGAAACGTATGCAGATCATTTGCACGACTTACTTTCTTTGTGGACTTATGGATGTTCTTGTCGGTGTCATACGAGGGCTTGGATATGGCATACTTCCAATGATCGTATCCTTAATTGGTGCCTGCGGGCTTCGAATTCTCTGGATATTTACCATTTTTCAAGATTATCACAAACTTGAGGTTCTCTATTGTTCCTACCCTGTTACCTGGTTGATTACAGCACTTGCTCACTTAATCTGCTTTCTTATTATAAGGCGTAAATACCCCAGGAAGGATCTTTCTTATTAGTTTCTTCCTATTGTCGTATATTTTATGAACCCTCTTATAACGCAAAAGTATCGCCATTTTGACGACACTTTCACAATTCATACATCTGATTTCGCATTTTCTTTATGAAGACAATTCTCTGCATTTTAAATTTATGAAATGATTTGTGGTAAAATATCACTCACATGACCATGGATTACATAATCAGCACATTTATCAGTATAATGCTCTTCCTTCGTTATCAAAACCAAACGATTGCCATGATAGGTGCCTGTACAGAATTTTACCATATTGTCATACATATTACTTCCGAGAACCAAAATCAAATCTGCACCCTCACATGCATTTACGGCTTCCGTCATTTTATCATTGGAAATGTTCTCACCGAAAAGACAAATGCCGGGTCTGACGGAAGTTCCACAGACATCACATAAGGGAACCGACTTCGCATTCATTACATATTCCAGAGAAAATTCCTTACCACAATGTGGGCAGAAATTATGATTGATATTACCATGTAATTCAACAACATCCTGTATTCCAACCATATTATGTAATCCCATATAGTTCTGTGTAATAACTTTTCTTAGTTTTCCTTCGTCCTGAAGTCTTTTAATCTCGCTGTACAAAGGTGCCGGTGTCAACTTCGGGCTCAGAATCTCTTCCTTATAGAATTTGAAAAATTTATCACGCCTTGCACTATAGAATCCCACAGACATCATTTCATCAGGTGATTGATGATATTTATCCTCGATTCTATAGCATTCGTTCGGCGACCAAAGGTTAATTCCTCCGCTCTCAATGACAGTTCCAACACCGAACAATACAACGATGCTTGAAGATGATTCAATTAACTCCTTCACCTTCGCTATTATTGCTCTTTGTCCTGCCATATCCAATTCTCCCTTCACTAATTTATTAATGTCCTGGCATTTCTGCCTTCACTGCTTCCATTGGTGATAAAATGATAATAATATTGTTTTAAATCATTACCATAAGCATTTCTAAGATCCGCATAATTATCTCGATAGATTGTAACACTAAAGTTCTCACATCCCTGTCTGCCCTCGGCCATTCCATATTGCACAAAATGTTGTATGGCTGCAATCGGATTATTACCGTACAGTATTCTAACATCTGAATAATGATTGATATAGTAATTGAAATCATAAACAGATGAATAGTCAACTCCCGCATAAACATTGGATGGATTAACTGCTACACTGCCCGGTGTTGGTGCTGGAGCCGTTACTGCAATCGTATACAGTCTTGTATTCGCTCCATTGGTTGTGTACCATAATACATTCCCATTGAATAAAATCGGCTGACAGTCTGAAAGACATCCATCCATTGATTGAACTTCTCCAATACGCTTACCTGTTCCATCGATATAGGCATAATAAACCTTTTCCATGTCACTGTAACCGTAACGGGCTTCCCACATCACGATAAATTGATTTTGAGAAATTTTGATCATATATGGAGTGCAGACACTCATCATTTCTCCATTGGCATAGCCCGTCAGATATGCCACGGATGTTGCATTCGATGCAAATGTATTTTTCGGAACCGCTGCTATAAAGATATTACGATTGGGCGACGAACCATCCTGTGGACTCGTTGCTCCCGCAACCAGATAGTACTGACTTGATACTTCATAGCCTCCAACACAACAATTCGTTGCTGTGCTTCCGGCAGTACCACTGAATGGAAATGCGTTCGCATAAGCACATGCTGATCTGAATACCTGTGTTCCTGCTGCGTTATTATACTTTGTCACAACAAATCCTCTGGGGGCATTTAGACTTTGATCCAGTGTTGTAATCACCCCACCTGTTGTATCAATAAACTGTGCAGCTGAGTTTTCAAATGAACCATACGAAGCACTGCTTATATTGCTCTGTACGTCTGCAATCTGATTGTTTGCAATATTATAGGAGAATGTCATACTAGCCTGATGATAAGCACCATTAGCATCTGCATAAGTTCTGTGCCCCATTCTCACATATAAATAATTACCATACTCACAAATATCCACACCACTTCCGTAGAAAGGGATTGTCGTGTTACAGGCCTTAATACTGGCGCTGCCGATTTTAACCCAATCCTTTGAATACTTTACGATTCTTATACACTCCAGCGTATCATTTTGTGCTGGATTTTCCTGTCCAAATATCAAATAGCGATAATTCGCATCCGCATAAAAACCGCCAAACGTAGTAAGTTCAAATGGTTTCACTGCCTGATTGATTAATTGCCTGGATGAGTTATATTTCTCTACAAGAATACCATCCCCCATATTTTCAATACGGCTAAATGTTCCATCCATGTTATTACACAAATATGAGTTCGAAACCTTACTATTAGATGTATATTCATGTTCATGTATATTGTTTGATACGACTCCGGATCCGCTATATACGCCTGCATCCGACTGAATTGGAATTACAGTAAAAAACACAATTAGTAACGTGAACATTGCCATCACTCTTGTTCTCAGTTTCATATGTGAAATTCCTCCCTTATTTGCGTATAATCTCTCGGAATCTCTAAGCCCGTATTTATAAGGCTTTCAGATTCCTTTTTTATAAAATCCCCCACTTTTTTTGCCAAATTAGCTTGACATCTACATCGAAAAATGCGGCGCTTCGCGCCTATTGATTAATAAGTACCGTCGCTCGCGGCGACAATCATTTTTCGATATGGAGGCGATTTTTATGTTACCTATTAACTGTGGTAGCCATACTGACTACCAAAACTTTGTTGTTACAAATCTTCGTAAATATTATCCTAACCCGGATTCCATTGCCCGTTCCACCTGGGATATCATTGACCGCTTTTGGAATCTTGATCTTTCTTTTACTGACGAGTTCATGCGAAACAAATACTCTGTATTCGGCCCGAAACCAAGAACTCCTTCCTGTATGCAGCGTTCCTATCTTTTGTCAATTGATTTCAAGGTTTCATCTCTTACAGACTGGGCTGCACAGCTTAAAATCAATCCTCTCTATGCCATCATAAGTGGCTTTGAGTTTGGTGATACCCCTGGTGTCGGTACATTCTATGACTTTCTTTCAAGAGTATGGGATTTAGATGATAATCATCTTTCCTCTCATATTCATCCGCTAAAAGTCAAAGTCAAAAAACCAAAAAACAAAGGTTCAAAAGCCGATTCTGTAGAGAAGGTTACTGTAGAACAGCTTCTTCCTGAACTTGAAAATACAACTTTTCGTATTGATGAACAGCCTTACGGTTCTTTGTTCAAACTCTATAAAGCAGAGTTCCTTGATACCTCTGTGTCGAATGGACTAATTGATATAGATAATCTTGCACTGGCTGGTGATGGAACCCCTGTCGTGACATCTCATAGAGAACGCAAACATCGTGTTTGTGACTGTATTTCAAAAGGCATTACCAACTGCAAATGTGACAGATACTTTTCTCAACCGGATTGTGATATAGGCTGGGATTCTTCCAGGGACTGTTGGTATCATGGATATGATTTATACATGAATGTTGATTCCAAAAGCGACCTGCCAATTTTTCCATTACTGCATCCTGCCTCAAAACACGACTCTCATGGATTTCTGCACAACTTTTTTAGGCTAAAAAGCTTTTTACCTGATTACAAAATCACCAAACTTCTTCTTGATTCAGCACATGATGCAATGCCGTATTATACATACTGCAAACGGGCTAATATAACACCTTTCATTGATCTGAACGGTAAAGGCGGAAAACCACCCGTTTATAAAAATGATTTCACCATTGGCAAAGATGGTGTGCCTATTTGCCAGGCTGGATTACGAATGCGACGTGATGGCACTGAAGTTGCTAAAGGCAGAACTAAATTCAAATGTCCAATGATTAGCCACAAAGGCGGTTGTATCTCCTGTACTTGCGATAATCCCTGCTCTGATGCAAAATACGGACGTACTGTTCATTTAGTAATGAATGACAATCCAAGATTATTTAATGATCCACCTAGAAGCAGTAAGGAATGGAAGCTTGAATACAATGCAAGAACTTCTGCTGAACGCTCCAACAAGCGTGAGAAATTAGACTTTAAACTAGAAGACGGCAGACACCGCTCAACTAAGATGTGGTACTGCCGACTCTATCACATCCTGATGCTACAACATCTAGATGCATGGGATATGCCAAATGAATCCACCCTGAGAAAGTTGATTCTACAAACAGCATAATCCAATGATTATTATATATCATTTTTTCAAACATAGCGACAGTTATGTCTATTTCTTATACCCATTTTTACGTTCATTGATAATATTTACTTTTCAAAGTGCTGTGCCAGAGTTTTGCTGGCATGATCACTCAAGATTCCGAGAGATCATTACTTTTCCGTATCTTCTCTCGCGCTTATTATACGCCTCTATTGCCTTATCCAGTTCTTTTTCATCAAAATCAGGCCAGTGAACATCTGAAAAATAGAACTCTGTATATGCTAACTGCCATAACAGATAATTAGAAATTCTTTGTTCCCCACTGGTTCTGACTAAAAGGTCCGGATCAGGCATTCCTGCCGTATCAAGATTATCTGCAATCATTTCCTGTGTAATATCACTTGCCCTGCATTCACCATTTTCAACCTTTGTTGCAATTTTCTGTACTGCTCGGTTGATTTCGTCACGGCTGCCGTAATTGATTGCAATCGTAAATTTCAATCCAGTATTTTCTTTCGTAGCTTCTTCCAAATCCTGAATACTCTTTCGAATATCATCATCCAATCGACTCTTATCGCCGATGACACGAACACGCATGTTGTTCTTGCTCGCACGTTTGATACAGTTCTTCATATAATCTCGAAGAAGCTTCATTAGTGCAGCCACTTCATCCGACGGCCGATTCCAGTTTTCTGTAGAAAAAGCATATACCGTAAAATATTCTATCCCTTTGTTGTAAGTAATCTCACACATATCCTCTACAGTTTTGGCACCCTGTACGTGTCCATAATTGCGGGGAAGCCCTTTTGCTTTGGCCCATCTGCCGTTACCGTCAAGAATTACTGCCAAATGTCTTGGAATATTCATTCTACCCAATTCCTTTCTATTCTCTCCTGCTTTTTTCCACACCGATTCACTTCATACATCGTTATCTTCACTATCGGTTTATGGAATAAAAAGGCAGACAATGCCATTTTCAGGCATTGCCTGCTATCTCAATTATACTTTCAGAATCTCCTGACTCTTCTCTTCAACAGTCTTGTCAATATCTTTGATATAACGATCTGTTAATTTCTGGAGTTCATCCTCCAAGGACTTAATCTCATCTTCAGAGATTTCCGTCTTGGCAAGCTTCTTAAATGCATCATTTCCATCACGTCTGATATTTCGAATAGCGACTTTACCCTCTTCGCCCTTTTTCTTAACATCCTTAACAAGTTCTTTTCTTCTCTCTTCTGTTAATTCAGGGAAGACAAGACGAATTATGTTACCGTCATTGCTGGGTGTAATTCCAACATCGGATGCCATAATTGCCTTTTCGATTTCTTTAATCAGGTTTTTCTCCCACGGAGCAATCTGTAACATTCTTGGTTCCGGTACTGTGATATTACCAACCTGCTGAAGCGGGGTTGGTGTACCATAATAATCAACCTTTACCTTATCCAAAACATGCGGATTGGCACGACCTGCTCTGATTGTTGATAAATCAGAAATCAGGAAATCATATGCCTTTTTCATCTTCTCATCCAAATTCTTAATTCTCTCATCCATTTTAAATCTCCAACCTTTCTTAATTTGTTCTACTCTACACGGTTACTTTGGTACCTGTAAAATCACCACTAATTGCTTTTACAATGCTGTTTTCTTCCGTCAGATCAAATACCCACATCGGCATCTTGTTATCTCTTGCCATGATAGAGGCTGTCATATCAACAACCTGAAGGTTCCTCTCTATTACTTCAAAAATGCTTACTTCGTCATATTTTTTGGCATTTGGATTGGTACGTGGGTCATCATCATAGACTCCGTCAATTGCTTTCGCGAGATAGATTCCATCAGCATCCACTTCAATTGCACGAAGCACAACACCTGTATCTGTTGAAAAATACGGATGACCTGTTCCACCTGCAAAAAAGACTACCTTGCCGGCAACTAATGCATTAACAGCATAATCCTTAGAAAACATCTGCGTAAATGTCGAGCAGGTAAATGGAGTCAGGATCTCAGTCTCCATACCAACAGAACGAAACATCTCCGAAACATAGATGCAATTCATGACAGTAGCAAGCATACCAATCTGGTCAGCCTTTGTTCTGTCAATATTTTCGCTGCTTCTGCCTCTCCAATAGTTACCGCCTCCAATTACAATTCCAATCTGATATCCAAGCATCAGAAGCGAATTAACCTGCTTGGCAATATTTAAGATAATCTTATCATCATACTTCTTATTTTCTGTCGCAAGAGCTTCACCACTCAGTTTTAATAGAATTCTTTTCATCACAATCACGCTTTCTTTTCATTCTTAGTATTGCTGCTTGCTTTGACCGTTTTTTTAAATTCCTCGAAGAAGGACGTCGGATTTACCGTTGCATAACACTGTGAACACATACCTTCGATTACAGCACCATTGCTAATCTGAACTGACTGGGATTTGATGTTACCCATAACAATTGCAGAAGAATCCAGAATAACCGGCCCCTTCACATCTATGTCACCTTTGACCGCACCAGCAATCACTGCACTGGTTGCTGTAACATTACCAATAATAACAGTACTCTGGCCAACCTTAACACTTCCGATTGCTTCAACTTCTCCATTAATCTCTGCGCCTTCTGCATACACTTCATTTGCCTTGGAATCACCACAGATTGTGCCTGAGATATTGAGTTTACCTGCAATATTAAGATTACCATTAATAACTCCAAAAACTTCCATATTACCATCTGTCTCAATATTACCGGTAATTGTCATTCCGCATGTAATCAGTGCATTGTCTTCTGAAATAGGTCTTTGTGTCATGTCATCCATCTTCTTTCCCTCTTCCTTTGCTTTTTCGTCTTTCTCTATTGAATCTGCAGCAGTCTCTTTGACAGCTTCCTCGTTAGTTGGTTCCTCCGTTAAATCAGTGAGCATTTGGTCAAGATCAACATCCTGCATTGGATCCTCTTCGATTGCCTTACTGTCTGTTGTTTCCATCTTCTCTTTTTCTGTTGAATTCTCATCAGACTTATCTTTCTCACTTACATTTTCTGTTGTTTTCTCATCTTTCGAATCCAGACTATCTTTCTTGTCTTCTTCTTTTGTTTCTTCTTCCAGAGTGTCTTCCTCCAGATCCGGAATTAAGGGATCAACCTCTTCTGAACTCTTCTCTTTTGCTTCCACATCATCTTCATTGACCAGTTCGTTCACTGCAACTGACAAATCATCTTTTAAGCTTTGAAAAAAACCCATTCATTTCTCCTCCATTTATTCTAATTTTCAATTGTTTCACTCTCTATTTCAATATGTCTGACCGGAGTCAGTTCGTCTGTCACAGGCACAATTACAACATTATCCATTGCCAGTATATTCTCAATAATGATAGGAAGCGCTTCGACTGTCGTATCCTTATCTGCAGAATCATGAAATAATATTACAATAACATCCGACGGCACGGTCTCGATCTGCGCCATCACATTGGTTACAATGGAATTCACACTCATATAACCATTTACTGCATCTCCGCTTGACACATTCCAGTCATAATACGAAATTCCTTTGGCCTCAAGATATTGAATGCAACGTAGCATATCTACATCACTCACGGTATTACTGCTACCACCGGGAAATCTGTAGAAAGT
>Ga0116162_10001302_pt1 | contig 16428 bp, 13 predicted proteins | sample AD_UKC105_MetaG_FD_89875 | JGI IMG/M metagenome (GOLD analysis project Ga0116162, IMG submission 89875) | Active sludge microbial communities of municipal wastewater-treating anaerobic digesters from Hong Kong - AD_UKC105_MetaG | ecosystem: Engineered > Bioreactor > Anaerobic > Digestate... | reverse complement strand
GACGCTTGATCAAAACCGGTCATTTCCATCATTCAAACTCTGTTCGGTCTCCTTAATCGAATCACACAGACGGCCCGCCTGGGGTCGTATTGCTGTGAGGGAAACGCGCAACGCCGGTGTATCGCCGGCGTTGCACCTCACACCGACACGCGACTCAGAATGACACATTCACCCCGGCATAGAACGAACGGCCCATACCCGGGACAGCGATACCCCATGGAATGCCGTTGAGCTGCATGGTCGTCCCCTGCCCGGTATAGGCACCTCCGGTCGGCAACGAATAGAATGTGTCAAACAGGTTCTCGACACCGAAATCCACGCGTACCTGCTTCCAGGAGTGACTGCCACGCAAGTTGACCAGTGTATAGCCGGATGTCTCAACCTCGTTGCGCACACCGGAGACATCATCCTTGTCGTCTACCACCACAAGCTCGACGCCATTGCTCCAACCGCCGATCTCCTGCGTGAGGGTGAATCGGGCGTTGAGCGGCATGATATTGTAAAGCGCTTCACCACTGTCACGGTTCTCACCGTCCGTGTAGTTCACCAGCCCCTTGAGCCCCCAGGAGCCCCAATCGTTCCGTGCCAGCGGCATCTGTCCAGAAAGATCGATGCCGTACAGGCGCGCCGACTGGTTGGCATATTGGAGGACATTGAACTGGTTCGGCGCCCAGCCCGGTAAGGCAATCGCATCGATATAGTCATCCACGTGAGTGTAGTAAGGCGTCGCCTTCAACTCCCAGTGTCGGTCGGCGGCATGCCAATCGAAGGTTGCCGATACCGTATGCGCCTTTTCCGGTTCGAGATCGATATTGCCCACGTAACCGTTTCCGTCGCCAACGAAGTTGTTCATCGCCGCCGGCATCGCCCAGGTAGACCAGGTGTAGCGTTCGTAGAGGTTCGGTGAACGCACCTTGCGTGCAAAACCGAACTCCACGTCCAGATTGGCATCATGGCTGTAACGCACCAGCGCAGTCAGATCCACGTTGTCGTCGTTTTTCTCACGGTCACGGGCGTTGAAAGCGGCCGCTTCGGCGATCTGATTGCCTGGCGCCGGTAAGGTTGACTTGTAGCCCTGCACATCGCCAGCGTCCGTCTTCACTCGTTCGTAGCGCACGCCAAGCAGTGTCAGCCATTCAGGATTGAGCTGCGATTCCCACTCGGCGAACACGGCCGCGCGATCACGCTCGCCGTTGTTGATGTTCAGGAAGGTATCAGGCCACATGCCGCCACCGGACGGGGTCCAGTAGTCGTCGAGACGATAGCGCTGGTACTCGCCACCGACGCGCAGCACGTCCTGCGGCGTGATATCGATGTCTGCCTTGACCGTGGCACCCGTGGTCTTGCCTTCGCTGTACATCGGCATGCCGGAGGCACAGGTCATGAAACCGATAGGGGCACACGGGGTACCCACCTCTGCAGTCGCGGGTGGTTGTGAGTTGGGACCATACCAGAAGCGCTTGTCGGGACCGAAGTCCATGAAATGTTCGACCGTCTCATGATAGACACGCGTCTCCAGGTCGCCCCAATCGAACCCACCGAGCCAACTCAGGTTGATCCGCTTCTGGATGTTGTCGAGCATATCCATGCGCTGATTCGGATACAGCTGTTCCGGCACATTCTGATAGCCGAGCTGGGCCTCGAATACGTCACTGCCAGCCTTCAGGGCCATGCCCAAATTGTGGGTCTGCGTCTCGTAGGCGGTCGAACCCACTTCATCGAGCGACAGCGTATGCCCCACCCGACCGGTTGCTGTCGTGGTTTTGAAATCACCACCAGCCGTGTAGTTGTCGGCCTGGCTATGTGAGCCGCTGTAGTTGATATTGAATGCTTCGGTCGCGTGCATCGCCGACAGATTGCCGCCGAATGCGTTGTTGTTGCTGCGATAGAACGCACCTACCTCACCCTTGGTGAGCGCCTGTTCGCCGGGCGCCGCAAACTCCGGCGCCACCGAATCGGCAATGATGGTACCGCCGATGCTGTCGCCGCCAACGCTGACTGGCGTAATGCCGGCAAAGACCTTCAGCGTGCCGACATTGCTCGGATCGATGTACGACAGGGGTGGATTCATGTGATTCGGACAAGAGGCAATGAGGTCCATGCCGTCGACCTTGATGCGCAGACGATCGTCGGCCAGGCCGCGAATTGCCGGCAGGCTGGAGACGCCACCAGCCCCGTACAGGCTCACACCGGGCACATCACGCAGCAGACTGGCGGTATCGCTGGTGGCCGGACGCAGAAACTGAACCGTATCGGCGTCAACAGTGGAGGTGGTAAGCGGCTCTGCCGACTCGGCCTGCGCCTCGACCGCGATCGGCCCGAGACGCGTCTCCTCGGCAGTGACCAGATGGCCGAATGAAACCAGGGCAATTGCCAATGAAAGCCGGCTCAGCCGGAATGAAACAGATGTATTCAGTGTGTTCACGAAAATAATTCCTGAAGTTTGGTCTGAGGACCATGACGCAACGCACCGCGCTGTTCAGCACTGCAAGAGAACGACGCACAGAAACGTCGTCTACCTGCCGACAGGGCCGCAGATCGCGAGCGGGAAAAGGGACTTCAGGAAAACGCCGGGGGGGCGCGTGTGGAATAGGCGGAAAAATGCAGGCGGTGATGTTGATGATTCGCCGTCTGGTCTAACACCTCGACCGCATACAGCGTCAGCTGCGGCGCCAAGGGCGGCTCAGATACCTGTGCCGCACTCGCCATCTGATAAAGTTTCAGCGCCGAACAGTGCTCAGTGTCCTGGTTGTCTGCAAGCTGCAGGCCCTCGATCGTAACCAGTTTCTGGCCCTTCAGGGTACAGATGACGACCTGTTGCCCATGGGCATCGTGCGTAACGATCGGCGTGACCAGGTACGCCAGAACCGGTTGCAGCAGAAAGCCCGCAATCAACACCCAGGCGGTTGCCGCCCGATGTGATCGCGCCGGGTGAGGAACCCCTGCCCTGCCAAAACCTTTGGATCGCATGCAACACCATTGGTTGTTTGAGGTCACAGGCGACTCGTCGCCTGATGCCTTGTGCTTGATCTCAGCATCAACCCGATGGCGGGCCGATACTGCCGCGCAATGATAAAGCGCTGAGCGACAAATCGACTTAACCGAAGTCAAACAATACAAGGCACCGGACGCGCTTCAACGTCCATGTGAACGGCTCAAAGACGACGCCCCGCTGATGCGGGGCGTCGCTTGATGAACCAGGCAAGCGGTGCCGGCATTGCCGGCACCGCCCGGGACACGAATCGAATCGTGGCCCTTATGCGAAAAAGATCAGTTGAAGGTGAAGTTGTCGCGCATGATCGTAGGTGCACGGCGCGCATTCTTCTCGAACTCGTCACCGACATCGATCGGGTTGGGGATATCGATCGAAGGTGCCTTCCAGCCCGGCGGGACACGACCCATGCGGTGCGGTGCATTCATCATGTCATCCCATGCCTGCGACATCCCCTCTTTTGGGTCAGTCGGGTTCAACCATGTCTGCGGACCTGCACCCCAGACATGCGGGCGCATCGGGTTGAAGCTGTCCGGACGCGACATGTCGAAACTCTGCATGAACGGGACGCCGCGCATCGGGCTGCCACCGCCACCAAACGGACCATTGTTAAACGGGCCACCACCGAAAGGACCACCCCCGTAGGGTCCGCTGTTGAAGGGTCCGCCACCGAAGGGCCCGTTATTGAACGGTGCACCACCGAAGGGGCCGCCGTTGTAAGGACCGGCACCATATGGCATCTGGCCATAGCCGTAACCTGCCTGGGGGCCGTACCCGTAAGGGCCGACGCCCGGTTGCGGAGCTGCCTGATCTGCCACTGCGATCTGACTTCCGACCAAAAGCAACGACGCGGCCACTACACGAAAACTTGCCATGAAACTCTCCTGAATTTTGCTTTTCGTTGTGCGCAGTTCCCCGCGCTGGAAAAGCAGTATAGATAGATACACGTGCTCATAGGAATTTCGCGGCTTCCAGCGTGCTTTATGGAACCGGCCTGGTCCCACCCTTGAGCGTCGTCGAACTTTTATTAGTGTATTCTTATTTACTTAATCTTTCAACCCGATAAACCGCATTTATCCGCGAGGCAGTCCGCGCGCGAGGTCGTCCCTGATGTCCCTGAAGTCCTCCAGGCCCACCGCAACCCGCAACAATCCCTCGGTGATCCCTGCCGCTTCACGTTGCGCGACGCTGAGCCGCCCGTGCGTGGTTGTCGCCGGGTGGGTGATGGTGGTCTTCACATCGCCCAGGTTGGCAGTGATCGACAGCATGCGCGTGGCATCGATCACCCGCCATGCCGCGTCTCGGCCACCTTCCACTTCGAAGGCGACGATTCCACCCGCCGCCAGTTGCTGCGTCTGCGCCAGCTCATATTGCGGGTGGCTTGCGAGACCAGGGTAATGTACGCGGCCTATTCCGCGCTGCAGCGCCAGCCAATCCGCGACGCGTTGCGCGTTGGCGCTATGCGCCTGCATCCGCAGCGACAGGGTTTCCAGGCCTTTGAGGAAGATCCACGCAGCAAACGGACTCATCGTAGGCCCGCCTGTGCGCAGCACCCCGAACACATCTTCGCCCACGCGTTTGCGGTCACCGACCACCGCGCCCCCGACCGCACGGCCCTGACCGTCCAGGTACTTGGTCGCCGAATGGATGACGATGTCAGCGCCCAACTCCAGTGGCCGCTGCAGTGCCGGGGTGCACAGGCAATTGTCCACCACCAGGAGACACCCGTTGCGATGTGCAAGGTCCGCCAGGGCGCGAATATCCCCCAACTCGATCAGCGGATTGGATGGCGTTTCGACAAACAGCAGTCGTGTCTTTGGCGTGATCCGACGTTCCCAGTCAGCGACGTCGGCCAGATCCGCGTAATCCGTGGTCACACCGAAACGCGCAAGGTACTTGTCGAACAGCACCGTCGTGCTTCCGAAGATGCTGCGCGAGCTGACGATATGGTCACCCTGGGTCAGCAGCCCCATGCAGGTCGCGAGAATGGCCGACATCCCGGACGCGGTTGCCACGCAGCACTCCCCGCCTTCCATCGCGGCCAGGCGCTCCTCGAACGCGCGCACCGTCGGGTTGGTGAACCGCGAATAGATGTTCCCTGCCGCATCGCCGGAAAACCGGGCCGCCGCCTCTGCCGCCGAACCGAATACGAAACTGGATGTGGCGAAGATCGGTTCGCTGTGCTCGCCTTCCGCGGTGCGGTGGTGTCCGACCCTTATACCGAGGGTCTCGAGAGACCAGTCATGATCGAATTCGCTCAAGTTACTGCCTCCGGCCGTAACGACGTCACGTACAGCCTCTATAAACAAAAAACCCGCTCAGGTCAGCCAAAGCAGGTTTCACCTCGCTTTAGCAGTACTTGTATAGCGCCCGCAATCTGAGCCAAATCGGCGCTTCGTGTCGAGACTAGTCCGGTGACCGAATCCGGTCAATCATCCGCTTGCCGTGTGCTCAGCGGTCGTTGTGCAGACCGATGACAGTTCCCGGATTCAGTTCGCGCGACGCCTTCGCATCGTCGTTGCGGCTTGCTTCCAGTCGATTCAGGTACTCGGGAGTGATATCCCCGGTCACGTATTCGCCATTGAATACCGATGTATCGAACCGCTGCACCGCGGTCTTGCCGCGCTTGCCCACCGCGTCAATCAGGTCCTGCAGATCCTGGTACACCAGTCCGTCCGCACCGATCCAGGCGCACACCTCTTCGTCGGTGCGACCATGTGCGATGAGTTCCGAGGCCGCCGGCATATCGATACCGTAGACATTGGGATAACGCACTGGTGGCGCCGCCGAGGCGAAGTAGACTTTGCGCGCACCGGCGTCACGCGCCATCTGCACGATCTGCCGCGATGTGGTTCCACGCACGATCGAATCATCCACCAGCAGCACGCTCTTGCCCTTGAACTCCACATCGATCGGGTTGAGCTTCTGGCGCACCGATTTCTTGCGCGCGGTCTGCCCGGGCATGATGAAGGTGCGGCCGATGTAACGGTTCTTGATGAAGCCCTCGGTGAATCGCACGTCCAGTTCATGCGCCAGACTCATCGCCGATGTGCGACTGGTGTCCGGTATCGGAATCACCACATCGATCTTGTCTTTGCCCAGCACACGCTCGATCTTCCTTGCCAGTTTCTTACCCATGCGAAGGCGTGCCTTGTGCACGAAGATGTCATCGATAATCGAGTCCGGTCTGGCGAAATAGACGAATTCGAAGATACAGGGGCTGCGCTGCCAGTGCTCAGCGCACTGCCGGGTGTGCAGCTTGCCGTCCTCGGTGAACAGGATCGCCTCGCCCGGATCGACATCGCGCACACGATCGAAATCCAGGGTATCCAGGGCCACGCTCTCTGATGCCACCATCATCTCCGGACCTCTGGCGCTTTCCCGCACGCCGAACACCAGCGGGCGGATGCCATTGGGATCGCGAAATGCGATCACACCGAAACCCGGGATCATCGCCACTGCCGCGTAACCGCCGCGGCAACGTCGGTGCACCCCGGACACGGCACGGAAGATGTCGTTCTCGTCAAATGTCAGGTTGCTGCTTTCGCCCAGCTCATGAGCGAACACATTGAGCAGGATCTCAGAGTCGGAATCCGTGTTGATATGCCGACGGTCGTCGCGAAAAAGGTCGCGTTTCAGATCCGCCGCATTGGTCAGGTTGCCATTGTGTGCCAGACAGATGCCGAACGGCGAATTGACATAGAACGGCTGCGCCTCGGCCGAGGACGAGCACCCTGCCGTCGGATAGCGCACGTGCGCAATACCCATATTGCCGGGCAGACTGATCATATGCTGGGTGTCGAACACATCACGCGCCAGCCCGTTGTCCTTGCGCAGATGCAGCCGGCCGCTTTCGCAGGTCATTATTCCGGCGGCATCCTGGCCACGGTGCTGCAACACCAGCAGGGCGTCATACAGCGACTGGTTGACCGGTCCGGTCCCGACGATTCCAACAACTCCGCACATGTCGCACTTGTCCTCAAACCGATCAGGTGTCTATGCCTTGTAGCGAAACCGTTCCGCAAACTCGGGCGGCAAAAGATCGCGCAGCCAAAAAGCCAGTTCTTCAAAATAGCTGACCAGCGTGGAACCGGCCCACCATTGCTCGCCCGGCAAAGGCGTCAGCCCCGCCAACAGCACCAACGCAGCCACCAGCAGAACACCGCGGGTAGCGCCAAAAACCATCCCGATCAGGCGATCGGTGCCCGACATCCCTGTACGCTCGACCAGTTGAATGATCAGGTAGTTGACCAGGCCGCCGACCACCAGGGTCACGATCATCAGCAGCGCAAAGGCGATCCCCAGGCGCGCCGTCGGCGAACCGATCCACGCGCGCATCGGCACTTCAAGGTGACGGAAGAAACTCCAGCTGACCCAGAATGCCAATACCCATATCGCCAGCGAAAAGGCCTCGCGCACGAACCCGCGCGCCAGACTGATCAACGACGACAGCGCAATGATCCCCAAAATCAGGAAATCCAGCCAAACCACTGATCAGGCCGCTCCCACCGGGCGACTCGATTCTATCAGAAGCAGGGTGTCGGCCCGACACTGAGCACGCGTCACGGGTACTGCTGCACCTGGGTTCGGGTCCCGGCGATCTCGCTGACCCTCGCGGCCATACCCTCCGCTTCCGCCCGCTCTACGACAGGGCCCACCTTCACCCTGTAATAACGTTTACCTTTGATGTCCACGAGCTCCGCATCCGGAGTCGGCAGATTGGCCTCACGCAGCTTCGCGACCAGTTTTTCGGCATTCTCCTGGCTCGAAAAGCTTCCGACCTGAACCGCCCACGCGGTCAGCCCGGTCCTGGGTTTCACCGGCTCGACCGCGACAGGCCCGGATCCGGCATCCACTTCTGCCTGTATTTCGCGTGGCGCCAGCGGTGTGACCGCGGCCACCTCCTCGCGCAGCATCTCGGAGGCGAAGTCGCTCTCTGGCGGCTTGGCTGGCAAGGACGGCAACGGGGGCGGTTGCGAGGGCGGCTCCTCGAACAGCATCGGCACGAATATGACCGCGAACGACGCCAACACCGCCGCCCCGATCAAGCGCTTTTTAAGGCCTTCATCCATCACTGTTTCTGCCAACACAAAGTGTGAATTATACCTGTAGCCTCACGCTTTTGCGGCTGCAGATCTGTCACCCGCCAACCAGGTCATCGCCGCACCAACGGTCAAGAACGAGCCGAACACCACCACCCGGTCGTCGACACCCGCATTTGCGGCGATGTCGGCCATCGTCTGCGCAACACCGGAACCGATGTCGACCGGCGTGCTGCCCAGGGCCGGACGGATCCGCTCGGCGAGCTGCACGGCAGACATGCCGCGTGGTTCTTTCGAAAGATCCACGAGGCACCAGGCATCGAAGCGCCCGGCCAGGGCCGCAGCGACACCCGCGGCGTCTTTGTCGGCCAGCATCCCGCACACCGCTATCGATCGGCCTTTGCAATAGAAGTCGCCAAGCATGTCGCCAAGCACCGCTGCCGCAGCGGGATTGTGCGCAACATCCAGCACCCAGGTCGGCCGTCCCGGCCGCACATCAAAACGTCCCGGCAGACGTGCCGCCAGCAGGCCATTGCGTACCGCGTTCTGGTCGAGCGGCAGTTGCGCCGCCAGGCACTCCAGGGCAACCAGCACCCCGGCTGCATTTTCGATCTGCACGCGGCCCCGCATACCCGGTTGCGGCAATGCATGGCGTGATGCTTCGCCGACCAGCAGATCCCAGCCGTGCGCATCGCGTTCGACCCGATAGTCGACTCCGGCGACCAACAGCCGGGCGCCCAGGCGCTGCGCCTGCGCGCGGATGCTGTCTGGCATGTCGGGCCCACTGAAAACCGCCGGTCGGCCACCGCGCATGATTCCGGCCTTTTCCACGCCGATCGACTCGCGATCGGTTCCCAGCCAATCCTGATGGTCGAGACCGATGCTGGTGATCAACGCCACATCGGGATCGATCAGGTTGACGGCATCCAGGCGCCCGCCCAGTCCCACTTCGAGGACCACGGCATCGAGCCTGGCATCGCTGAAGATACACAGGGCCGCCAAGGTACCGAATTCGAAATAGGTGAGCGGGACCCCGGCGCGAGCCCGGTCGACGCGTTCGAACGCCGCGCACAACAGCGCATCGTCGACCGGCACCTGGTCGACACGGATGCGTTCGTTGTAGTGCTGCAGGTGCGGGGAGGTGTAGCAGCCACTGCGATAGCCACCCGCGTGCAGGATCGCCTCGGCGAAGGCCACGCTCGAGCCCTTGCCGTTGGTTCCGGCGATGGTGATCACCGCGGCGTCGAGCCTCGGCGCACCCAGGCGTTCCCACACCAGGCGCACCCGATCGAGCCCGAGGTCTATCGATCTGGGGTTGAGTCCGGCCTGCCAATCCAACCAGGCGGCCAGGGAATCGAATCGCATGATCTGGCAGGTACGGGAGGTCTAGCTGTGTTTCTCGGTCGAGAGCATACCGAGGATATTCGCCAGGCGGTCGCGCATTTCTCGCCGGTCGATAATGGTGTCAACCGCACCGTGTTCAAGCAGGAATTCGCTGCGCTGAAAACCTTCCGGCAACTTCTCGCGTACCGTCTGCTCGATCACCCGCGGCCCGGCAAATCCGATCAATGCCCCGGGCTCGCCGATATTGATGTCACCGAGCATCGCAAAACTGGCAGAAACACCGCCCATCGTCGGATCGGTCATCACCGAGATAAAAGGCAGGCCCCGACGCGACATGCGCTGCAAAGCCGCCGAAGTCTTTGCCATTTGCATCAGTGAGAACAAAGACTCCTGCATACGCGCGCCGCCGCTGGCAGAAAAACACACCATCGGGCAGCGACGCTCTATTGCCGTGTTGACCCCCTGCACGAAGCGCTCACCGACCACCGAGCCCATCGAGCCGCCCATGAAGCCGAACTCGAATGCCGCGGCGACGATATCGCGCCCCCTGAGTTGGCCGCGCAGCACCACCAGCGCATCTTTCTCACCCGTCTTCTTCTGTGCCGCAGCCAGACGCTCCTTGTACTTCTTGCTGTCCTTGAACTTCAGCGGATCACCGGATTCCAGATCCGCCGCGATCTCGTCTCGCGGCTCGGGATCGAGGAACAGGTCGAGACGTCGCCGCGCGCCGATGCGGTTATGGTGTCCGCACTTCGGGCAGACCTCCATGTTGCGCTCCATCTCTGCGCGGTAGAGAACCGCACTGCAGCTGGGACACTTGGCCCACAGACCCTCCGGCACGGCCTTCTTGTTGCCGCCCTCGGTCCGGATCCGACTGGGCATCAGTTTTTCGAACCAGCTCATGCGTGTCCCCGTTTCTTGCCTGGCGAAATTCTAGCAGATCGCCCTGTTCAACCTGCGTCCATCGCGGCGCGCATCTCTTCCAACACGCCCTTGATCTGCGCAATCGCCGTCGTCGGCTGACCGATGTTGGCCTCGATTCTCGACACCAGTGCACTGCCGACGACGACGGCATCGGCAAACCCCGCCATTGCCGCCGCAGTCTGCGCATCCTTGATACCAAATCCGACGCCCACCGGAAGATCCGTACAGCTGCGGATCTCGGCCAGTTTCTGCCGCACGTTGTCGAGTGACAGGTTGGCCGCACCGGTAACCCCTTTCAGTGACACGTAGTAAACGAAACCACTGGCGGCCGCAGTGATGCGTTCGATGCGCGCCCGGTTGCTGGTCGGTGCCAGCAGGAAGATCGGATCTATACCCCATGCCTTCATCGCGGGCACGAAGACCTCACCCTCTTCCGGGGGAATATCGACGGTCAGCACGCCATCGACGCCAGCCGCCGCGGCCTGCTCGGCAAAGGCCGCGTAGCCCATCACCTCGAGCGGATTGAGATACCCCATCAGCACCACCGGCGTGTGCTCGTTGGTGCGGCGGAAATCACGCACCATGCCTATCACATCGTGCAGCGAGACATGGTGTGCGAGCGCGCGTTCGCTGGCACGTTGAATCACCGGCCCATCGGCCATCGGATCGGAAAACGGCACACCGAGTTCGATGATGTCGGCGCCGGCCTCGACCAGTGCATGCATCAACGGAAGGGTCACTGACGGCTCCGGGTCACCAGCGGTGACAAACGGAATCAGCGCCTGGCGGCCCTGCTCGCGCAACGCAGAAAACACCCCGGCAATCCGGCTCATAGTTTCAGTCCCTCGCGCGCAGCGACCGTGTGCATATCCTTGTCTCCACGCCCTGACAGGTTCACCAGCAGGGTCTTGTCCTTGTCCATCTGCGGCGCCATTTTCATAGCCTGTGCGATCGCGTGGCTCGACTCGAGCGCCGGGATGATCCCCTCGGTGCGCGTAAGGCGGTGAAACGCCTGTAGCGCCTCGTCGTCGGTCACCGCGACATAGTTTGCCCGGCCCGCGTCTTTCAGCCACGCATGCTCAGGGCCGACCCCGGGGTAATCGAGGCCCGCGGAGATCGAATGAGTCTCGATGATCTGGCCGTCCTTGTCCTCCATCAGGTAGGTGCGGTTGCCATGCAGGACGCCCGGTCTGCCGGCACACAGCGGCGCCGCGTGATGCCCGGTGGCCAGGCCGTCACCGGCCGCCTCGACACCGTAGAGCACCACGTCCGCATCGTCCAGAAAGGGGAAAAACAGCCCGATCGCGTTGGAACCACCACCGACGCAGGCGACCAGCGCATCCGGCAGACGTCCGGTCATGTCCAACATCTGCGCCCGCGCCTCGCGGCCGATCACCGCCTGGAAATCCCGCACCATCGCCGGATACGGATGCGGGCCTGCGACCGTGCCGATGATGTAGAAGGTGTTGTCGACATTGGTCACCCAGTCGCGCATCGCCTCGTTCAGCGCGTCCTTCAGTGTCTTCGAGCCGGACGACACCGAACGCACCTCGGCACCGAGCAGGCGCATGCGGTAGACATTGGCCTCCTGGCGCGCGACATCGACCTCACCCATGTAGACGACGCATTCCAGGCCGAGCCGGGCCGCCACCGTCGCCGAGGCCACACCATGCTGACCGGCGCCGGTCTCGGCAATGATGCGCGTCTTGCCCATGCGCTTGGCGAGCAGCGCCTGGCCGACCGTGTTGTTGATCTTGTGCGCGCCCGTGTGATTGAGGTCTTCACGCTTCAGATAGATCTGCGCGCCGCCCAGTTCGCGACTCAGGCGCTCCGCGTGGTAGATCGGCGAAGGGCGGCCGACGTAGTGCTGCAGATCGGCATCGAGTTCGGCGATGAATGCCGGATCCTGCAGGTATTTCTCGTAGGCGACACGCAGTTCGTCCAACGGCTCCATCAGGGTCTCGGCGACAAAGATGCCGCCGTAAGGGCCGAAATGGCCGTGTTCGTCCGGCAGGTCCGTCAGACGCATCTCATTTTTCTGCACTTAGTACCTCTTCGATGAAGGCTTTGATCTTTCGCGGATCCTTGATGCCCTTCGCGGCCTCGACCCCACCACTGACATCGACACCGTAGGGTCGGACCCGACGCACCGCATCCGCGACGTTGTTCGGGTCGAGTCCGCCAGCGAGCACGATACGCGGCCCCAGCCCGACGGGGATTCGATCCCAGTCGAAGGTCTCGCCGGTACCGCCGGGGATACCCGGCCGGTAGGCATCCAGCAACAGGCCACGGCCCGCGGCAAACTGTCGCTGCATCGCGGCAAGATCAGTATCCGGTTTCATGCTTATCGCACGGATCCACGGGCGACGGTGCTGGGCGCAGTAGTCCGGGCATTCCTGACCGTGAAACTGCAACAGGTCGACGCCCACATCGTCGACGACCCGCGAGATCAGTTCCGCCTCCGCGTTCACGAACAACCCGACCGTGGTCACAAACGGCGGCAGTTCGCGGACGATGGCTGCTGCGCGCTCCACGCTGACAGCCCTTGGACTGGGCGGGTAGAAGACGAGGCCAATGGCGTCGGCACCGTATTCGGCGGCCAGCAATGCATCCTGTTCGCGCGTGATGCCGCAGATTTTAACCCGGGTTCGCATGGCGTCGCATTATGCAGCAATCAGCCTGCAATTTGCCGCGATGCGAGCGAAGGATTGTCCGAGTCAGTCGAACAGGGGAAACGCCGCCGGTGCCGGTATCGAGAACTCCTCGGGGTACCATACGCGCTCGAAGTACAGGCCGTCCGGTGGCGCCGTGACGCCGCCGAGCGTGCGATCGCGCAACCCCAGAACCTCGGCCGCCCACTCCACCGGCCTTTCTCCACGCCCGATGGCCAGCAGCACACCGGCGATATTGCGGATCATGTGGTGCAGAAAGGCGTTGGCATGGACCCTGACCTCGATCAGGTCACCCCGCCGCACGACACTCAGGCTGTGCAGCGTGCGCACCGGGCTTTTCGCCTGGCAGCCAAGCGCCCGGTAGCTGGAGAAGTCGTGGGTACCGACCAGTGCCTGACCCGCCGCGTGCATCATGTCCGAATCGAGTGGACGGTGTGACCAGGTCGCGCGCCCCGCCAGCAGGCTGCTGCGCGCCGGGCGGTCAAGAATCAGGTAGCGGTAGCGGCGCGAGCACGCCGAAAAACGCGCGTGAAACGTCTCATCGACCAGCTGTGCCCAGGAGACGGCCACGGTCGCCGGCAGATTCACATTGGCGCCCAGCAACCAGTTGCGCGGTTCCCGAACCGCCACGGTATCAAAGTGCACCACCTGGCCGACCGCATGCACACCGGTATCGGTGCGTCCGGCACAGACCACCCGGACCGGATGTGCCGCGACCCTGGTCAACGCCGACTCCACCGCTGCCTGAACAGTACTGACGTCGTGCCGCTGCACCTGCCAGCCTTTGAAGGCACTGCCGTCGTATTCGATACCCAGAGCGATTCGCATAAAAAAACAAGGGCGCCTGCCGGCGCCCCGTCCAATCAAGATCGGGCGATTATCGCATCATCCAGACTGCTCATCCCAGCTGCGACAGGAGCTTCTCGGCATTGCCCTTCTGCTCGTCGTTGCCTTCGCCGAGCACCTCTTCGAGGATACTGCGTGCGCCGTCCTGATCACCCATCTCGACGTAGGCGCGCGCCAGGTCGAGTTTGGTGGTGATATCGTCTTCGTCGCCGTCGGCATCGACTGCCGAACCGAAGTCGAGAATCTCCGCCCCGGCATCCTCGACATCGTCCGCATCGACCGACTCGTCGAGACTGATCGGCTGATCCAGACCCTCGGCAGCGCCCGACGTATCTTCATAGACGAGTCCCATACTGCCACCCGGCGTTGCCGAAGGCGTGTCCTCGGGCGGCGTATCCAGATCGGAATCGAGCACCGAAAGGTCACTCAATTCGTCCAATTGGGCCTGCAACTCGTCGGCGCTGAACTCGGAATCCAGACTGAGGGTCGATCCTTCGGCATCCACCGCTGCCTCGGCTTCGGCAATCATGCTGTCGAGATTGAACGAATCGCTGACACTGTCTTCCTCGACCGGCTCCACGTCGGCGGTGTCTGCCTTGTCGGCCTCTGGCAGCGCGAAATCCAGCGAGTCGAGTTCGTCCAGCGAGATGCTGGCCGGCGTTTCAGGCATCGTCGACTCGCTCAGACTGGACTCTTCGTCAAGGTCGAGCAGGATCGACACCTCCGACGGTGCCTCGAGATCGTTGGAATCGGTGCTGTCTTCATCATAGGCAGCCGTCAGTTCAGACAGCTCCAGGTCGTCGAGCGACAAGGTGTCATCGTCCACCGCCTTGGCGGCTGCCCCGGCGGCCGCCGCTGCGGCCAGCCCGGCCAGTTTGGCGCCACGCCGACCGGTCGCCTGGGCAAACAACGGATTGTCCGGCGCGAGTTCGCGGCCCATGTCGAGCGCCCTGGCCCAGGCATCTTCGTCCACCGTATCCTGGCCGGCATCGACCATCTCCTGTGCGAGCTCACTGAAGGTCTGCGCATTGCGCGTGGCGTAATGCACTTCGAGCAGCTTGTGTTTCAGTGCGAGGCGGTCAGGGTCACGCTCCATTGCCTGGCGCAACAGATCCTCCGCCTGCTGATAGCGGCCATAGGCGATATACACATCCGCCTCCGAAACCGGGTCCACTTCACCGGTCTCGTCGTGCAACGCATCGATATCACTTGGCGAGAACTCATCGAGGAAGGAACTGTCTGGCAGCTCATCCAGGGCAGCGGCATCGAGCCCCGGTTGATCCACTGCCGGCAGTTCCCGGTCAGCACTCGCCGGGGCGGCCGCCGCCACGGCAGTACCGGTGGCCGTGCGACGGCGACCGCGCGTTGACAACCATCCGATCAGCGCCAACAGCGTGATACCGCCGGCTGCGATCGGCACTATGTTCTGTTCGATCATGCTCGCAAGCGGCTTGGGCAGCTTGAACATGCCGTCGGACACTGCAGCGGGCAGGGGCGACTCGTCGGGCGGAGTCTCTGCCGCCGGCTGCTCGACGGCAACCTGAGGCCCTGCTGACGACACCGTATCCGGAGCAGCAACCTGGCCAGTTTCGCCGGGTCCCTCAATCACCACGACATTCGACTCGGGCAATACCTGCACCGCCTCGACGGCCGTCTCAGCAATCGCAGCGGGTGTCGCGTCGACCATCGGCGCCGGTTCTGCGTCCGGCGCCATCGTCGCCGAACCCGGCACCTCGACACTTCCGCCCATCACGATGCGATCGGGATCGATCTGCGGAGGAATATCCTGAATACCCGGCGCCTGAGCACCTCCGCCCAGTACGATGCGGTCCGGATCGATCTGCGGGGGGATGTCCTGAATCCTGTACCCGACTACCGGCGCTTTCGCCGCGCCCGTCAATTCCGCCACCGCCTGATCCACGGCCTGCGCAACCTCTGCCTTCGCATCGGCGGCTGCCGGATCGACCTGATTGGCGAGCACCACCTCGGGGACCTCGGCTTCGGCCGGCGCCGCTGCGGCGGGCACCTCGGCTTCCTCACTGACGACGCGGTCCTGCAGTTGCGCAAGCTGGTCGTCCTTGAGCGTCAACAGCTTCTGCATGTTCTGCAGCCGCTCCTGCAGGTCGTCAACCTGCGAACGCAGGGTCTCGGCCTCCTGGCGGGAAGTCTCGGCATTTTCGCGAGCCGCAATCAGACGCGAGCTCAAATCGCTGGATGTCGTTGCCGTGGCATTGTCATCACCGGCACCCGCTTCACCCACGCCTTCGGGCCTCGCCGTGGCAATCCGCAACTGATCCTGCGCATCCGCTTCCGTCGCGCCCGAGGTCGTCGACGCCGTATCGGCGGCCGCCTGCTCGGCCGCACTCTGCAACTTCTCATTGCGTTGCGCCAGCCATGCATCCTGCTGCTGACGGTAAGCCTGCCGGGCCTCCTGGCGACTCAATTGCTGGATTTCGGCGGCACTCGGCACGCGCAGGATCTGGCCTTTGCGCAGGCGATTGATATTGCCGTCGACGAAGGCGTTCGGATTGGCATTGAGCAGTGCAATCATCATCTGCTCCATGCTCACACCGCGCGGCCGCACCTGCTTGGCGATACTCCAGGCGGT
>Ga0116162_10001295_pt1 | contig 16435 bp, 15 predicted proteins | sample AD_UKC105_MetaG_FD_89875 | JGI IMG/M metagenome (GOLD analysis project Ga0116162, IMG submission 89875) | Active sludge microbial communities of municipal wastewater-treating anaerobic digesters from Hong Kong - AD_UKC105_MetaG | ecosystem: Engineered > Bioreactor > Anaerobic > Digestate... | reverse complement strand
TCACGGCGGCGCGACACTGATACGACGGACTGCGACCATGATAGAGAGGACTGATATGACGAATCTCCTTAAACTAGCGCGTTTGACCCCGTTGCTGGGCGCTCTGGCAGGAGGGGCGCTGCTGACGGGATGTGCGTCGCAGAACGGTGCGCGCCCGGAATTGCCACCGGCGAGCGGCGATGCCCAGTATTCCACGCGTTACCGGATTGCCCCCGGTGACAACGTGCAGATATTTGTGTGGCGCAATCCCGAGGTGAGTACCTCGGTCCCGGTGCGCCCGGATGGCCTGTTGTCGGCGCCGCTGCTTGAAGAAGTCCCCGCAGCAGGCAAGACACCGGCCGAGTTGGCCCGCGACCTCGAAGCCGAGTTGTCGACCTACCTGCGTGATCCCCTGGTGACTGTGATCGTCGATGCATTCGTCGGGACTTTCCGCGAACAGATCCGCGTCGTGGGAGAGGCGACCCAGCCGCGTGCGATGCTGTACAACGATTCCATGACGCTGCTGGACGTGATGATTCAGTCCGGGGGGCTGACGGACTTTGCCGACGGCAACAATTCAACGCTGGTTCGGGTCGTCGATGGCAAGCAGGAAGAATTCCGTCTGCGGTTGGACGACCTGCTGCGCGATGGAGATATCAGTGCGAACGTCGACATGCGTCCGGGCGACGTGATCATCGTGCCGGAAGCATGGTTCTAAGAAGAGACATTTAAGGATGCATGATGTAGTCGTCCTTCTGCTGCGGTACGCCAGGGGAACCTGGCGTTTCCGTTGGTGGATGCTTGGGATAGCCTGGGCCGTCAGCATTGTCGGCTGGTCGGTGGTGGCGAAACTGCCGGACCAATACGAGGCATCGGCCCGTGTCTTCGTCGACACAACGTCGGTACTGCGCCCGCTGTTGCAGGGTATCGCCATCAATACCGGCGATACTCAGCAGAAAATCTTCCTGATGACGCGGACACTGTTGAGCCGGCCGAATCTGGAGAAGGTCATGCGCATGACCGATCTCGATCTGCAGGCGACGACTGAAGCCGACAAGGACGAGATAATCGAAGACCTGAAAAAGAAGATCACCTTCGAAGGCACGTCGCGCGAAAATCTCTACACCATCAGTTACGAAGACGACTCTCCGGACCTGGCCAAGCTGGTTGTCAAATCCCTGCTGACCATCTTCATGGAGAGCAACCTTGGCGAGGTGCGCAAGGATCAGGACACGGCCGCGCAGTTCCTTGAACAGCAAAAAGCCGAGTACGAACGGCGGATGCGTGAGCTGGAGACCGAGCTGACACGCTTCAAGCAGCGTAATCTCACGTTGCTGCCCGAGGGTTCGGGTGGCTACTACGACCGCATCCGCGAGGGCAAAACCCAGATCGAGGCGGTCAGGCTGGAGATCTCGGTGCTCGAGGAGCGACTCGAGACAACGCGCCGCCAGGTTGAGGGCGAGGAACCTTCGTTCGGGCTTGGTCCGGCACCGGAGACCGCGTTTACTGCGGAGACCGGTGATATCGACCGCCGCATCCAGTCGATCCAGTTGCGCCTGGATGAGCTCAGCATCAAGTACACCGATCGCCACCCCGACGTGATCCAGATGAAAAAGTCTCTGGAAGACCTGAAGGGACAGCGCGCACAGATCATCGCGCAGGCACGGCGCGATGCACCGCAGGGTGACGGATCTGCGTACAACGTGGACAAGAACCCAATCTACCAGCAGATGCGTACTTCCATGGCTCAGCTCGAGGCCGATGTGGCCGCGAAGAAGCGGCTGCTTTCGGAGTACGAGGCACAGGTGGCCGAGCTGGAGGGGTCGATCGACAAGGTGCTCGCGCTTGAGGCGGAGCGACGCGACCTGATGAGCGACTACGAAATCGCGAAAAAGAACCACGGGGTGCTCGAGAGCCGCCTGGAATCTGCAAAGCTCGGTCGCAAAGCCGACAACAGCTCGGACAACGTGCGGTTCCGCGTGGTCGATCCACCACGCGCACCGACGGTGCCGACCGGTCCCAACAGGGTGCTTTACAGTTCGCTGATCCTGCTGGCCGGGCTCGCGGTCGGATTCGGTATCGCGTTCCTGATGTCGCAGTTTCGTCCCACGTTCGATGAGCGTCAGATGCTCAGTGACTCGCTCGGGCTTCCCGTGCTTGGCAGCGTGAACATGGTGTGGACCTCTGATCAGATCCGTGCGCGCAAGGTACGAAATGTCAGTTTCGTGCTGACGTTGAGCGGGTTGTTGCTGACTTTCGGTGTTGTGCTTGCGCTGTACCAGTTCAATATCGAGCTGCTCCCGCGGCTGGCTCAATCGCTAAACCTGGCATAACCATGAGCATTATCGAAAAAGCTGTCGACAAGATGATGGGCAAGCTGGAAAGCTCGGCCAAGGATAGTCCCAAGGTCAAGGACCCCGACCCGGATCTTGGTTCGTCGCCACCGCCGGAAGCGCAACAGGTTGAGGCGCTGGCGGCTGACGGTCTGCAGGATGCTCGTCCAGCGCAAGCGTCCGCATCAGCCCCGATCACCGAGAAAACCAAACCGGGCGTCAACACCGGGCATGAGCGCGCCTATGAGCCTGCGGCAGATGCCACGGACCTGGAATTTGCCGGCGAAAGCTATCTGAGCATCAAATCGCTTGGACTCGAGGGTGTCTTGTCACCGGACTCGGAGCGCAGTCGCAGCGCGGAAGAGTACCGGATGATCAAGCGGCCGCTGCTTACCCGCGCTTTTGGTCACAATGCCATCGGTGAGACCCATCGCAACCTGATCATGGTGACCAGTTCGGTCGAAGGTGAAGGCAAGACCTTCAGTTCGCTGAACCTGGCGATTTCCATCGCGATGGAGATGGACCGTACAGTGCTGCTGGTCGATGCCGACCTCGCAAAACCGGGGCTTTCCCGGCTGCTGAAGATCAACAATCTGCCGGGGCTGACTGATCGCTTGATCGATGACGACCTCGATCTGAAAGACCTGTTGGTAAAGACCGATATACCGAAGTTTTCGGTACTGCCGGCGGGCCGCCGGCACCGCCGATCGACCGAACTGCTGGCCAGCAACACCATGCGCAATCTGCTGGACGAGTTGGCATTGCGTTATTCTGACCGCGTGGTCCTGTTCGATTCGCCGCCCTTGCTCGCAACCAGTGAGGCCAGCGTGCTGGCCGAACAGATGGGCCAGATCTGCCTCGTCGTCGAGTCGGCGGTGACGCCGCAGTTCCTGGTTCAGGACGCGTTGGCGCGCTTGAGTTCGGTCGACAATGTCTCCCTCATCCTGAACAAGTGCAAACCGGATCTGTTCATTGGCAAATACGGCTACGGTTATGGCTATGGGTATGGATACGGCTATGGCTACGGTTACGGAAATGACGAGCGATAAGACGAATTCAACAGACCGCAGTCATGCCTCTGCAGGCAGGCAGTGGGCGACTCTTGCGTTGTCGTGTCTCTCGGTGTTGATGTCGACCGGCGCCGCCACGGCGGGTGACTGGACGCTGACTGATGCAATAACCACGACGGCGACCTCGGTGGATCGGACGGGAAACAGTGCCCAGTCTGGCATGGTTTTTCAGGTCACCCCCGCATACACACTGACCGGGCGTGGCGGACGGGTCGAGGGGAACGTCCATCTCAGGCCGACCTTCTCGGTCGGAACCGGTGATACCGATCCGCGGTTCATGACCAACGAGGGATATGCCCGGGGACGCATGGAGGTCGTGGAAGACGTGTTCTTTCTGGGTGCCAGCGCAAGCGCCCGGCTGGGTGGTGACACCGGAATTGCCGGACCGGTCGATGCGATCAACGTCAACACCGACGGCTATCAGAGCTATTCGATCGGTCTTGCACCGGAGTTCCGGGCCCATCTGAACAAGTACGCTGATCTGGTCAGCAACAATTCGATCGATTACGTCTGGTACAACCGCAATGATCAGAACGCCGGCAGCGACTCCTTGTCGGGCACAGCCCATATCGGCGCGCGCAGCGGCCGCATCTACGGCCCCCTGAGCTGGCGTGCCGACACCTCCGTGCGCAAGACGACCTATGACTCGCGCGACGATCAATCCACCAGTTACAGCGCCGGACTCGGCTATCGCCTGGATTCGACCTGGGCCTTCAACGGCGACATCGGTTACGAAACGAACGATGTGCAGACAAGCCGTACGAGCACGGACGGGGTGACCTGGGACGTGGGTACCGTCTGGACACCGAATCCGCGCAATGCCGCCTCGTTCAGTTATGGGCAGCGGTATTACGGGGATACGATTTCCGGCGACTACACGCATACCTCGCGACGCACACGACTGTCGCTCGGTGTGGTCCGTGAAGTGACCAACCGGCGTTACGAACAGCTCGTCGATTCCTTCTTTTTCCTCGCTGACGATCAGGGCAATCCGATCGTTGACCCGAGCAATGGTCAGCCGATCGTCGTCAACGTGCCACAGCTTCAGCAGGGTGACGAGGACTATCTGAACTCGCAGCTGACTGGCGCGATGACTGTTACGGGGCGGCGAACCAACGTGACCCTTTCCGGTTCCGTTTATCAACGGACCTATGAGGTGTCTGGCAACAAAGAAGACGGCTACGATCTGTCACTGAATTTCACCCGTCAGCTCGGTTCTAATTTCAGCGCCTCGGCGGGCGGGTCATGGAGTCAGGAAAAGGCCTCGTTCCTCGGTGACAGCGACTATTACGACGTCCGTTTTGCTTTGACGCGCAGCCTGTCCAAACGGACCAGCGCGTCGCTGAATATCTCCCATCATGAACGCGATTCCAATGCGGCCAACAACAGCTATACCGAAAACAGAATCGGTATCTCGCTGACGTCGAGTTTCCTCTAGATCATGTACGAAAACTTTTACAGCCTTTCAGGCAAACCTTTCCAGCTGAGTCCCGACGCGCGCTTTTTCTTTAACAGCTCCGGGCACAACCGGGCCATGGCCTATCTGCGCTATGGCTTGCGTCAGGGCGAGGGCTTTATTGTCATCACCGGCGGCATTGGCACCGGCAAGACGATGCTGGTCAGCAATCTCTTCAACGAACTGCATGACGACAATGTGGTGGCAGCGCAGCTCGTTTCCACCCAGATCAACGAAGACGACGTTCTGCGAATGATCAGCGCAGCCTTCGGGTTGGCGCACGAGAATCTTTCCAAAGCCGCACTGCTGCGTAATCTGGAGGCGTTTTTTCGCGCGCGTCGGGCCGAGGGACGGCGCGTATTGCTGGTCGTCGATGAAGCGCAGAACCTGCCGCAGCGCGCCATTGAGGAACTGCGCATGCTGTCCAACTACCAGGAGGACGGCCAGGCACTGCTGCAGAGCTTCCTGCTCGGACAACTGGAGCTGAAGCAGACATTGCAGGGCCCCGGAATGGAGCAGGTGCGCCAGCGGATCATCGCCGGGTATCACCTGCGGCCGCTCGATCGTCAGGAGCTTCAGGCGTATGTCGAGCACCGCCTGGCCCTCGTGGGATGGCAGAATGATCCCGCAATAAGCGACGCAGCATTCGATGCCATTTTCACCTCTACCGGTGGTGTGCCACGCCGCGTCAACACCCTGTGCGACCGATTGATGCTGTTCGGTTCGCTCGAAGAACTGCATGAGTTTACCGACACCCATGTGTTGACGGTTGTCGAAGAGATGACGCAGGAGATCGGCCGCGGCGATGGCGCATCGGGTGAATCCTCCGGCTCAGGCTCGGCAGCCGCACATGGTCGCGCCAGCGCCGATCGCCCCGGGGATCTGGAAGGACGTGTGGCCCTGCTGGAACAGGAAGTCCAGCAACTTCGCAGCACGCTCGCCAGGACCAGGCGCCTGGTGAAACAGGCAATCATGTTGCAGATGGACGCGGAAGACGAAGATGACGCACTCTGACGGTCCGCTGCGCCTGCTGTGCATTGTCGGAGCGCGTCCCAACTTCATGAAGATTGCACCGCTGATGCGCGTATTCCGTGCCAGGGCGGATAGATTCGACGCACGCCTGGTGCACACCGGTCAGCACTATGACGAAGCGATGAAAGACGCTTTTTTCCGGCAGTTGCATATTCCCGAGCCGGATATCGACCTTGGCGTCGGATCGGGCAGCCATGCCGTACAGACTGCCGAGATCATGCGCCGCTTCGAGCCCGTTCTCGATGAACTGAAACCGGATGTCGTACTGGTGGTCGGCGACGTCAATTCGACCATCGCCTGTGCCCTCGTGGCGACCAAGAAAGGCATCTCTGTGGTGCATGTCGAGGCGGGGTTGCGCAGCGGCGACCGGGGCATGCCGGAAGAGATCAATCGGGTCTTGACCGATCAGATCTCCGATCTTCTGTTTACCACCGAGGCAGACGGCGCGACCAACCTGATGCGCGAGGGTATAGCGGCGGACAAGATCCATTTCGTCGGCAACGTCATGATCGACACCCTGCTGGCCAACCGTGAGCGCGCGATACCTGCCGAAGAGACGCTACGTGGCATCGCCGGGTTCGCGGGCGACCCCGCGGAGTTCGGTGTCCTGACCCTGCATCGTCCGTCGAACGTGGATGATCCGGTGGTGTTGCGCCGCCTTCTCGAGGTGTTGGTGCAGCTGAGCGATCGTCTGCCGCTGGTGTTTCCGATTCACCCGCGAACACGCGGCCGGATCGCCGATGCCGGCTTGAGCCCCTTGCTTCAGGGGAGCCGTATTGCACTGACCGATCCACTCGGATACCTGCAGTTGCTCGGTTTGATGGCAGAAGCGCGCATCGTCCTTACCGATTCAGGTGGGCTGCAGGAGGAGACCACGGCACTCGGCGTTCCGTGTGTAACCCTGCGTGAGAACACCGAGCGTCCGATTACTGTCGAGCAGGGAACCAATACCGTCGTTGGCACCGACCCGGCCAAGATCCAGGCCTGCTTCGATGACGTGATGGCCAGTGGCGGCAAATCCGGTCGGGTTCCTGATCTGTGGGATGGCCGAGCCGCCGAGCGCATCGCTGACGCATTGCTCGCGTGGGCCAGTGCGCGGGCCAAAGCGGCCTGAACTGAGTTGGTTGTGACACCTCAGTTGATCAATGCGATGACTGTCGACGTGGAGGACTATTTCCAGGTCTCCGCGTTCGAGCGTTATGTCGGGCGCGAAACCTGGGACGACCGGGAATGTCGGGTGGAACGCAACGTGGAACGCATTCTCGAGCTGTTTGACAGCCGCGATATCAAGGCGACGTTCTTTACCTTGGGCTGGGTGACCGAGCGCTATCCCGCGATGATCAAGCGGATTGTCGGCCAGGGCCATGAATTGGCCAGTCATGGCTGGTCGCATGTTCGGGTGACGCAGCAGGAGCCCGCAGAGTTCCGCCAGGATATCCTGAGGACCAAGGGGCTACTGGAAGATGTCTCGGGGCAGGAAGTGATCGGCTATCGTGCTGCCAGCTATTCAATCGGTGCCAGCAATCTTTGGGCACTCGATCTCCTGCAGGAAACCGGACATCGCTACAGTTCAAGCATCTATCCGATCAGGCATGACCTCTACGGGATGCCGGACGCACCGCGCTTTGCGTTTTCGCCGGGCAATGACGATTTCCTCGAGTTTCCGGTGACCACGGTGCGCCTGGGCAACAGGAATCTCCCCTGCGGTGGTGGCGGCTGGTTTCGCCTGATTCCGTACGCAGGGATGCGCTGGGCGATGCGCCGGGTCAACCAGGTCGACCAGGAGGCCGCTATTTTCTACTTCCACCCCTGGGAAATCGATCCGGAGCAGCCGCGGCAGCAGGGTATCGATGCCAAGACCCGGTTCCGCCACTACCTCAACCTGGAACGTATGCAGCCAAGGCTGGCCCGTTTGCTCGACGATTTCGCCTGGGGGCGTATGGATGAGGTCCTGTACTGGCCACATTTGCAGCGCCTGGCGCGCGGCAGTGCCAAGGCCTCGTGAACGATGATCACTGGATGGGTAGGTTATCCGGGGAAGTGTCTGCGTGATTGACCAAGCAAGCGGGATCGCGCCACGCTGGCGCAGCACCCTTACAGCCTGCCTGACGACGTTCCTGATCCTGCTCGCCTTGTTTTGGTCGACAGCCCAGGGCATGGCGTATATCTGGTACAACTTCGAGACCTATACGCACGGGTTCCTGATCCTGCCTATCTCGCTGTGGCTGTTGTGGCAGAAGCGCCGGCATCTGGCTGCGTTTTCGCCGCAACCGACGCCCGCTTTCCTGATTCTCGTGTTGGCGGGTCTGGGGGTGTGGGTACTGGCACGTCTGACAGGCGTGCAGGTCGTGGAGCAGCTTGCCTTCGTCGGTATCGTGGTCGCGTCATTGGCCAGCCTGTTGGGCTGGCAGGTGTCGAAGTTTCTCGCATTCCCACTGCTGTTCCTGTTTTTCGCGGTGCCGATGGGGGAAGACCTGGTTCCGCCGATGATGGAATTCACGGCCACGTTTACTGTGGAGGCGCTGCGTCTGACCGGGATTCCCGTGTACCGGGATGGCCTGTGGTTCTCTCTGCCGTCCGGCAACTGGTCGGTGGTCGAGGCGTGCAGCGGTGTGCGTTACCTGATCGCATCCGCGACTCTTGGCGTGATGTATGCCTACATCACCTATCACACGTTGTGGAAAAGACTGCTCTTCATCGCCCTGTCGATCGTGGTGCCCGTCCTTGCCAACGGAGTACGTGCCTACATGATCGTGATGATCGGGCACCTGAGCGGCATGGAATACGCAACGGGCGTCGACCACCTGATCTATGGTTGGGTGTTCTTCGGCGTGGTGATGTTCATCCTGTTCTGGATCGGGTCGATCTGGCAGGAACACGACGCGCCTCCCGAGGTCGTGATTCCGCCGCGGGCCATGAGTGACGGGACCGTGGGACGCCGGGTGTGGGTCACCGCATCCATCGCCATTCTGGCCGCGGTTGGAACGGTCTGGGGTACGCACATGGCGGAGGGCATCGAAAGCGAGGTGATGCAGCCGCTATCGCCGCCGGCCGGGGCCAATGGCTGGATCTTGCAGCAGGATCCAGTTGCCTGGCAGTCGGCCCATCAGCCCACGCCGCACGTCATCGAGGCGCTTTTTGCCAAAGGCGAAGATCGTGTCCAACTCTACGTTGTGCTGTTCCCGCAGCAACGCCAGGGCGCTGAGGCGATAAACCAGGACAACAAAATAGCAGCGGACCTGGTGAGGCAGACCAGCCTCGGTCCTGATGCCGTGGAAATGGGTGAGCGCAGTGTCGCCGTCAATCGCGCCCGGGCGATCGTGCGGCAGGGTGCCGGCTCGGCGGAACACCTGGTGTGGCAGTGGTACCGCGTCGCCGGACGCAGTCTCACCAATCGTTACGAGGGCAAGGCCTGGGAGGCGCTCTCGCGGCTCTATCCCCGCAGGGCGGATGGCGCCTGGATCGCAATCACCACGCCGCTCGATGAAAGGGAAACAGGTGCAGCCGCACAACGGCTCTCCGATTTTGCGCGCAGCATGGCACCGCAGATCGATGCTGCGATCGATGCGTCACTTGGCATAATCGAGTGACGGTATGTGTGGTTTGGTCGGCATATTTGATACCCGGGAGAGGCATGAGATAGACGGCGCTCTGCTCGAACGCCTGAATCAGAGCCAGTTGCATCGCGGTCCCGACGAAGGTGGCATGCACCTGGAGCCGGGGCTCGGATTGGCGCATCGCCGCCTGTCGATCATCGATCTTTCGGGCGGGCAGCAGCCGCTGTTCAACGAAGACCAGTCGGTCGTCGTCGTTTACAACGGCGAGATCTACAATTTTGCCGAGCTGGCACGTGAACTGTCGGCGCTCGGCCATGTCTTTCGTACCCATTGCGACACCGAGGTCATCGTGCATGCCTGGGAAGCGTGGGGCGAGGATTGCGTCAAGCGTTTCCGCGGCATGTTCGCGTTCGCCCTGTGGGATCGCAACAGCGAGGTGCTGTTTCTGGCACGCGACCGCCTCGGCATCAAGCCGCTCTACTATTCGTTGCTGAACGACGGCATGCTGGTCTTCGCTTCGGAGTTGAAGGCCTTGAAGATCCATCCCGCGCTGGATCGGGCGATCGATGCGCAGGCCGTCGAAGAATATTTTGCGTTGGGCTACATCCCCGAACCACGCAGCATTTTTCGCAATACGCATAAGCTGCGGCCGGGACACACTATGCTGGTCAGGCGTGGCGACGCCACTTTGCGGCAATCCGCCTATTGGGACGTGCCGTTCGATCAACCCGCCGTCGCACCTGCGTTTGATGAGGCCGCCGATGAACTTCGCCGACGGCTGCGCGAAGCGGTCGAGATCCGGCTGATCGCAGAGGTCCCGTTGGGCGCCTTTCTATCCGGTGGCGTTGACTCCAGCAGCGTCGTCGCGATGATGGCGGGTATCAGCCAGGAGGCGGTCAATACCTGTTCGATCGCATTCGGTGAGGCGGAATTCAACGAGGCGGAATACGCCGCGACGGTCGCAGAAAAATTTGGCTGTCGCCACCGCGTCGGGGCGGTGGACCCGAACGATGATTCATTGATCGACCTGCTCCCGCAACTCTACGATGAACCTTTTGCCGACAGCTCGGCGATGCCCACCTACCGCGTATGCGAATTGGCGCGAAAGAATGTCACGGTGGTGTTGTCGGGTGACGGTGGTGACGAGAATTTCGCCGGCTACCGCCGATATGCCGAACATCTGAACGATTTGTCCGCCAAGGCCAGGATGCCGGCGGTGCTGCGCCGGTTGCTCGGTGCCGTGGGCGGGATGTACCCCGATACGCCGCTGTTGCCGGGCATCCTGCGCCGGCGGCAGGGGCTCATCTCGATTGGCCAGGATGCAGTCGCGAGCTTTTGCGACACCAATGCGGTCATGAAACGTGACATGCGCATGGCGCTTTACAGTGAGGGTTTCCGCCGCACGCTGCAGGGTTACGAGGCAGTGGAGGTGCTGCGTGCACATGCCGCCGCGGCGCCGACCGATGACCCACTGTCGCTGGTCCAGTACCTGGATCTGAAGACCTATCTGCCGGGCGATATCCTGACCAAGGTCGACCGTGCCAGCATGGCGCATTCGATCGAGGTCAGGGTGCCGCTGCTCGACCACAAGCTGGTCGAATGGGCCTCTTCGCTGCCAACCGGGTTCAAGCGCCGCGGTGACGAGGGCAAGTACATCCTCAAGAAAGCCATGGAGCCGTTGCTGCCGGAAGATATCCTGTACCGGCCAAAACGGGGATTTGCAGTACCGCTGGCACAATGGTTTCGTGGACCATTGCGCGACCGTCTGCGCAACGCACTCACCAGTGATGCATTGATGGACACTGGCGTATTTGATCGTGGCAGGCTGAATCGCCTGTTTGCCGAGCATGACCGGGGCGCACGCGACCTCAGTTCGCCGCTGTGGTCGGTGTTGATGTTCGAGGCGTTTGTGCAGTCGGAAGGCGGCTAGGGAAGAACAATCCCGGCTTTGCCCAGCATCTCGACCAGCAGGATCAACGGCAAGCCAATCAGCGAATTCGGGTCTCTGCCTTCCAGTGCTGAAAAAAGCGTAATGCCATACCCTTCAGACTTGAAACTGCCGGCGCAGTTGAATGGCTGCTCATGGTCGACGTAACGTTCGATCTGTTCCCGGGTGAGCGGACGAAAACGGACCGTGAAAGGCTCGACCTCGGTCTGTGCGTGTCCCGTCACGCTGTCGAGCAGGCACAAGCCGGTATAGAAGGTGACGTTCTGGCCCGAGGCGCGTGACAGTTGTGCAATGGCGTTTTCCCGATTGCCGGGTTTGCCCACGACCTGTCCGCCGACACTGGCGACCTGGTCCGAACCGATGACCAGGGCGTCGGAATGCCGTGACGCCACGTCGCGCGCCTTGGCCTCGGCCAACCGTCGCACCAGCATCGCCGGCGTCTCGTCCGCCCGTGGCGTTTCATCGGTGTCCGGGGCATCGATAATGAATGGCACCGCGAGCTTTTCCAGCAGGGACCTGCGAAACGGTGAGGTGGATGCCAGGACCAGCTGTTGCACGGGTGATTCCCTGAATCGAAGTGGAACATCAGTCTATCAGACAGCACTGATGCGCCCGAATCAGGGTATGGGAATTGATTCTCTCAATACCAGTCGGGGCCGTTCTTCCATTAGAATGCAACGTCCGCAATCCGCCCGCCGGTGGAAATAATCAATAATGGCGGTGTCGGTGAGTGCTTCGCAAAGCGGCATTCGGGTAGTATTTCGGAGGATGGTGCGTGGATTCCAATCTGATGCTTGAAGGTGTGGGGCTCATGTTTCTTGGCATGGGCATCGTTTTCGGGTTTCTCACCATCCTGGTATTCACCGTCATGGGCATGTCGGCCTTGACGGCACGCTTTGGTGCGGTCGACCATGTCGAGCCTTCCTCGCACCCGCCAGCAGCCATCGATGTATCAGATCACCGGCAGGTGGTGGCTGTCATCACCGCCGCGGTTGCGCGCTATCGCGCTTCACGCGGTGCTTGAGTCGACGTTATTTCAATCAGGATTCAGACGTTCCATGACCATGAATAAACTCGCCATCACCGATGTCGTCTTGCGCGACGCGCATCAATCCCTGTTCGCGACACGGTTGCGACTCGATGACATGCTGCCGATCGCAGAAAAGCTGGATCAGGTTGGATTTTGGTCGTTGGAGACCTGGGGCGGCGCGACCTTCGACGCCTGTATCCGTTTCCTCGGCGAGGACCCCTGGGAGCGTCTGCGGGCGCTGAAAAAGGCCATGCCCAATACGCCGATGCAGATGCTGTTTCGGGCGCAGAACATCCTCGGCTATCGCCACTATGGCGATGATGTCGTCGAGCGTTTCGTCGAACGCGCCGCGGACAACGGCATGGATGTGTTCCGGATTTTCGACGCGATGAACGACCTGCGTAACTTCCAGACCGCGGTCGCAGCCACCCTGAAGGTCGGCAAACATGCGCAGGGGGCGATGTCGTACACGGTCAGCCCGGTGCATGACCTTCAGTATTGGCTGGATATGGCCAAGGGACTCGAAGACCTGGGGTGCCATTCGATCTGCATCAAGGACATGGCGGGGCTGCTCACCCCCTATACCTGTTTCGAGCTGGTTTCGCGTCTCAAGGAAACGGTCTCAGTTCCGATTGCGATGCAGTCACATGCCACGACCGGCATGAGCACGACCACCAACATCAAGGCCGCCGAAGCCGGGATCGACATGGTGGATACCGCGATCTCATCAATGTCGATGACCTATGGGCATTCGGCCACAGAATCGGTGGTGGCGATCCTGCAGGGCACCGAGCGCGATACCGGACTCGACCTCCAGCTGCTCGAAGAGATTGCCGCCTATTTCAGGGAAGTCCGCAAGAAGTACGCGAAGTTCGAAGGTTCGTTGCGCGGTGTCGATTCGCGAATCCTGGTTGCCCAGGTCCCGGGTGGCATGCTGACAAACATGGAGAACCAGTTGCGTGAACAGGGCGCAGCAGACCGGATGGATGATGTGCTGGCCGAGATACCGCGGGTACGCAAGGATCTCGGCTATATCGCACTGGTGACACCGACCTCACAGATCGTCGGTACCCAAGCCGTCCTGAACGTGTTGACCGGCGAACGCTACAAGAACATCACCAAAGAGACCGCCGGCGTTCTCAAGGGCGAGTATGGGGCCACACCGGCATCGGTTGACAGCGAATTGCAGGCGCGCGTGCTCGGTGATGCGGAAGAGCCGATAACCTGCCGCCCTGCCGACCTGATCGACGCCGAACTGGACAAGCTGACCGACGAATTCCGGCAATTGGCTGTCGAGCACAATATCCGCGTCGCCAGCGATGAGGTCGATGACGTCCTCACCTATGCGTTGTTTCCGCAGATCGGCCTCAAATTCCTGCAGAATCGGGACAACCCGGACGCATTTGAACCGGCACCCGGTACTGAAGTAGCCCCCGCAGTGGAGGTCCCTGTGGCTGGGGGCGTCCCGGCCGCCGGCGCTCGAGAGGCCTATCACATCACCGTCGACGGTCGCGCGTACAACGTCGTGGTCGAGCCGGGCGGTGAGGTCTCTCACGTGCAGGCCCATGCACCGGTCGCGGCTGCGCCAGCGGCGCCACCCGCCGGACCCGCGACCAACATTCCGGCCCCGCTGGCCGGCAACATCTTCAAGGTCAACGTGGCGGTCGGACAGACCATCAAATCGGGTGACATCATCATGATCCTCGAGGCCATGAAGATGGAGACCGAGGTGCGCTCTCCTGAGTCCGGGACTGTTCAGTCGGTCCTGGTCAAGCAGGGCGATGCCGTCCAGGTCGGCGATATTCTCCTGACACTGAGCTAATCAACATGCTGGAACACGGTATCGAGGCCCTTTGGCAGTCCATGGGGATCGCCAACCTGGAATGGGGCCAGCTTCTGATGGTGTTGGTCGGTGGTCTTCTGATCTTTCTTGCGGTGCGCAAGGGTTTCGAGCCCCTGTTGCTGCTGCCGATCGGCTTCGGCTGTATCCTGGCGAACGTTCCGGTGGCAGGTCTGGCGGAAAACAGTGTTGGGCAGCTCCTGCTGGGCGGCAAGCCGGAGCACCTGAACGAGTTGGCACAACTTCTCGGCGTTCCGCTTTCCGAAGTGAAGGCGGCGGCCGGCCACGCCAATGGTGCAGCGCTGAGTGCCGCCAAGGCGTTGGCGCACAACCTGGGCTACGAGCCGGGGATGCTGTACCAGTTTTACGATGTGGCCATCAGTACCGGCGTGGCCCCGCTGCTGATCTTCATGGGTGTCGGTGCCCTCACAGACTTCAGCGCACTGATCGCCAAGCCGTCGACGCTGTTGCTGGGTGCAGCGGCACAGTTTGGTATCTTCATGACCCTGATCGGTGCGCTGGCACTCAACGTCTTTCCCGGGTTCGATTTCACCCTGGCCGACGCGTCGGCGATTGCGATCATCGGGGGCGCGGACGGCCCGACTGCGATCTTCCTGGCCTCCAAGCTGGCGCCCGACCTGTTGGGAGCCATTGCCGTGGCGGCCTATTCTTACATGGCATTGGTGCCGATTATCCAGCCGCCAATCATGCGTGCGCTGACCACCGAGGCTGAACGTCAGGTGGTCATGTCGCAGCTGCGCCCGGTGAGCAAGCTGGAAAAGGTCCTGTTTCCGCTCACGGTCCTCCTGTTGTGTCTGCTGTTTCTGCCGTCGGCTGCGCCGCTGATCGGTATGTTGACCTTCGGTAACCTTTTGCGTGAGTCGGGTGTGGTTGATCGCCTCAGCAAGGCGGCACAGAACGAGATCATCAATGCGGTGACGATCATTCTCGGGCTGTCGGTCGGTTCAAAACTGCAGGCTGACAAGTTTCTCAGCGTCGAGACGCTGGGTATTCTTGCCCTCGGGGCAATCGCCTTCTGTGTCGGAACGGCTGCCGGGGTATTGATGGGCAAAGTGATGCACCGTGTCTCCGGTGGCAAGGTGAATCCACTGATCGGTGCGGCAGGGGTTTCTGCGGTGCCGATGGCGGCCCGGGTGGTCAACAAGGTCGGTCTGGAGGCAAATCACCACAATTTCCTCTTGATGCACGCGATGGGTCCGAACGTTGCCGGTGTCATTGGCTCCGCGGTCGCGGCGGGTGTGCTGCTGGCCGTGGTCGGCGGCTGAGTCCCCGCACTAAACGCCCGGATTTCATAAGTTTTATTGTTGCCTGATGGCGTAGTTTTCCATACAATTCCGCGCTTATGTTGTCGCTGCTGCCCGACTTCGCCGATCCGGTGCACCTGTGTGCGCTGGGCAAGGTCTATGACGGCAAGGTGCCACTGGCAGAGTTGCCACGTCTTGCGCCGCTTTTGACTTCCACGGAAGGCGAGGCGGCGTTTGTCTTGGCGTTCGAGCTGGATGCGGATCGTCGGCCGGTTGTCATGGTTAAGGTAAAAGCCAATCTGGCGCTGCAGTGTCAGCGTTGTCTTGGCACCCTTCGCCAGGCGGTTGACGTCGAGTCCAGGCTCGCGGTCGTTGCGGGTCCGGATGAGGCCGAGCGTCTGCCGGATGATGTCGACCCCCTGCTGGTAAGCGAAGGTCGGCTGGAGCTGCGATCGCTGATTGAGGATGAACTGATTCTGGCCGTACCGGCTGCTCCGACACACCGTCCTGCAGACTGCGCGGTAAGCCTGCCGAAAGTTAACCGGGCAGGTCCGGCGGAAGACCCTTCCGCCAGCGACGAAGCAGTGCATCCTTTTGCGGCCCTGGCGAATTGGAAAAGCGACAGTAAGAATCAAGACTGATTGTCTTTAAGGAGACGAACATGGCGGTCCAGCAGAACCGAAAAACCCCCTCCAAGCGTGGCATGCGTCGTTCACACGATGCACTGAAGCCGGAATCGCTTTCAATTGATCCGACATCGGGTGAGACGCACCTGCGTCACAACGTGAGCCCCGATGGTTTTTACCGCGGTCGCAAAGTCGTCGACAAGTGATCGACGAAGGTCGTCGTTGGCGACCTTGGCAAACCGGTAACCAGCGAGGACCTGCGTGAGTCAGTCGATCACTATTGCGCTCGATGCAATGGG
>Ga0116162_10001291_pt1 | contig 16461 bp, 11 predicted proteins | sample AD_UKC105_MetaG_FD_89875 | JGI IMG/M metagenome (GOLD analysis project Ga0116162, IMG submission 89875) | Active sludge microbial communities of municipal wastewater-treating anaerobic digesters from Hong Kong - AD_UKC105_MetaG | ecosystem: Engineered > Bioreactor > Anaerobic > Digestate... | reverse complement strand
TCATGTCGGTACTCTCCTTTTCTGTAGCATTATTGCTGTGTCGTAGCTTCAATAATACTACATCTGAGTACCGATTTTTCTCTTTTCATTGTCCTTTTCTACTCTTCCTTTCCTTTATTTCTATCTTGTTTCTGTTGCTTTTCTTATCCCGTAATGTTCACGCACATTATGAGTATAGAAATACAGATTAAACGGGATAAAGCGATGCGTAAGCGATCGTTGTATTATCTCTCAAATATGGTGGCGGATGGCTTAAAACAAGCTGAGGATTACAGCGAGCTGAATAAATGTGTTGCCATCAATATTCTGGATTATACCGAGATTGAAGAAAGTAAAAAGATTCATACAACTTATGTTTTTATGGAAAAAGATGAAAAATCTGAATTTTCATCGGATATGGAAATTCATTTTCTTGAATTGACGAAGCTTCGGAAAGAACTAACAGACGAAGATTTTGATAGATTTTTTAAGAGAAATCCGTTATACCACTGGATGCTGTTTATTGAAGATCCTGAAGATTTGAGAATACAGAAACTGGCAAAAGAAAAAAAAGAGCTAAAGGAGGCAATGGAAATGGTTGACTTCGGAAACATGACGGATCAGGAAAGAGAAGAATATTGGACAAGGAACAAGGCGATGCACGAAAGGGCTTCTTTTGAGGCTGAATTAAAGGAAGTGAAAAAAAAAGGTCTCGAAGAAGGTCTCGAAGAAGGACGCAGAGAAGGACGCAGAGAAGGACGCAAAGAAGGACGCAAAGAAGGACGTAAAGAAGGTCAAATGGAAGAAAGAAAATTGAATGAAAAGCGTTTGGCAACTGCGATAAAAATCCTTTTGAAACAAGGTGTATCTGTTGAAAATATTGCCATCGCCTATCAATTATCCGTTGATGAAATTAATGAACTCATTAATCGACACCCCTGAAATTTAAACCTGTAACCAGGAGATAACTCCTATTAAAACCAAAAGAACGGAATGATTTCCGTTCTTTTGGTATATTGTTATTTTGTTTTTTCAAATTTAGAATAAAAAGAGAGTCTATAAGTGCTCTGTCAAGGCGTATTCGTCAGATATGGATAGTTGTTTCCCTCATCTATACTCCATATGTCTTCATCACCATTTGCAGATTCTCCGACGAAGTCCCAGTTGGTGAAGGTGGTTTCCTGATACATTTCCGATGTTGTTTTACCGGTTGGAGATCCTACGGCAGGCAAAGTGGTTTTTGAGGTGTCTGTATCCCAGAAACAATCGTTGTATGTTCCGCCACTGCCGCCAAGAAAACCGCCGACATAATGCTTCTCTTTTTATCAAATAGGGTCTTCGGAAATGAAAAAAATAGTTATAGCGCATTCTTTTTCAGACAAGGTGAAACAGTTACATATACCATAATTAGAGGGCGGAAGATATTCCGCCCCTACGAAATTGCGGTTTCCCATCAATTTATGTGACATTTCTGAAGATCCTATTATCAAACAACGTGTAGGGGATGTTGCTCAGCATTCGTTTCATCCCTCATGTCAAAAAGAGGCATGGAAATGGAGACCTATCAGTGGTATCTCGAACTGAGAAAATGGGGAAGCGCACCACACTCCGGATTTGGAATGGGTCTGGAAAGAATGCTCATGTACCTCACGGGAATCGAAAACATCAGAGATACCTTGCCGTTCCCAAGGGCAAAAGGTCAGATTTACGGATAAAAAAACGTTTCTTTGTTCTGAAAGATACAGTTCATTGGGAACAGTCTATTTCAGTGACTTTTCCATCAAAATTGCAGAGAATTATAAACGATAAAGCACAGAAAAAAAAGGACATCTTTTATAGAGATGCCCTTTTTTTTCTGTGCTTTATTTTTGTTAAGAAATGAGGAGTGATGATGTGAAAGTTTATAAACGATATATTATTATAATGTACATATATATAGATGATAGCATCTGTATAATACAATGGGTTTTTATAAGATAAGTATTAATAAAAACATTGTAATGAAAAAACTCTAAAAGATTATATTTCGAAATAATAGAAAAATAAATGAGGTGAGAGTATGATGGGGAAAAGAAAAAAGTTGATGACAATCATAATATTGATTGTCATGGTTTTGCTGATGATTTCATGTGCGCAGCGTGAAAACGGGATATCGGGAGAGCAGGTGTTGAAGAATATCTCGCTTGAGGAAGCTGGGGCATACCGACTGGAGGATTACCGGGAGTTTGGACTCTGGAGTCTGACGATAGAGAAGGAGGCACTGTCGGTGCATGGACTAACGGCATTACCGCTCACACTGAGGGTTACTGGGAATGGAACCGAAACATTTGAAATAAATCGACATAAGGTGGATCATGGGAGGTACATCTGCTTCATACCGGAGCATATCGAAGATTCGGCGTTAGAAGCGGGAACCATCTGGAGCGGTGTTGAAAGAGCGGTACGAAACGGAGAAGTCCTTGGAATCGAAAAGGTGATCATCGACGGAGAAGAGATACAAAATGGGACAAATCTGTACGAGATGTTCCTGACGGATTACATCACACTGAAGGCGAGTGAGACGAGTCGAATATACACCGAAGGGAAACTGATCCGGCCAAAGTACGTGAAGACGGCGGAAGAAAATTTGTACGACATTCAGCGTTATTACAACGCTCGACAGGCGTCAGCGGAAAAAGACACACAAAGTGCGCTGGAATTTCTGAAGGACAGAACGGTGGCAGCACATACCGCCTTGTTGTATTTTGGAAATCCGAATCGTTTGACTGTTACTCCGGGTGGCGGTGAAGAGATAGACAGCCCGGACGAACGTGAAAGGCTGAGACAGCTTGGAGCCGAAGGGGAAACTGAAGTCTACAGCTTTTCACAGGATGGGGCAAATGTGCTGTTCAAAATCTGGTCCGAAAAATTGACGAATGATCAATACAAAAAAGCGGGGAAATTCTTCCTGGCGATCCGCGGTTTGGCGGAGCCATGCGAACTGCTGCCGACGGGCGTGAACGGAATATACGAGGGCAGTGTGAACTGGGTGTTGAAAGAGGAGCTGGCGAGAAACGCCCGGTTTACGTCAATAATGCCCTTTGCCGGGGGAACCGGAACGGAGTCCGATCCGTATCAGATCGCGGACTGGAAGCAGCTGAACAACGTGAGGGACTTCATGGCCTCAGCCGTGCACTTCAAGCTGATAACGGATCTCTCATCCCAGACGGCGCATTATGAAACATATGTGGCGACACAGACGACACCGGGGAATAAGGGATGGGAGCCGATCGGAACACCGACCAGTCCGTTCCTGGGAATGTTCAGCGGTTTTGACGGTACAGTCGCACACACGATAACGGATCTGATTATAGATCGCCCGTATGAAAGTAATGTGGGCTTATTTGGCCGTGCTGGGACGGAGAGTCAAGGGGCAACGATCCTGTATCTCGGATTGAATGATGTGAAAGTAAAAGGTTGTTTTCTTGTAGGCGGGCTTGCAGGGTATATATCTTCCGGAACGGTCAGAAACGTTTTTGTGTCCGGGAATGTGTCCGGGGAAACAGGGACAGGGGGTCTTGCGGGGCAGTTAGATAAAATGAACATCAGCAATACGTATACAACGGTAAATGTTACGGGGGACGATTTTGCCGGCGGCTTTACCGGAGCCATATATTATGGAACATACAGTAACGTGTATACAGCGGGACGCGTGGCATGCGGTCTTTATGCCGGCGCTTTTGCCGGAGACGTGGGAAGTGGAACCTTCAATAATGCTTTCTGGGATAAAGAGTCTTCAGGGAAAGCTTTTGGAGTAGGACGTGGTTCTTCAGCGGGCATAACGGAGAAAACGACGGCAGAGATGAAGAAAAAAGAAACCTTTACAGCGGCAGGCTGGGATTTTGACACGGTCTGGACAATCGTGGAAGGGCCGGGACAAAAATCCTACCCGTATCTGAGAGATATCCCACAGACGCCCCCACCCGGATTCGAAAAGACCTTTGAAGGGGGAACCGGAATGGAGGATGATCCGTATCAGATCGCGGACTGGGAGCAGCTGAACAACGTGAGAGACTTCATGGCCTCAGACGTACACTTCGTCCTGATAACGGATCTCTCGACACAGACGGCGCATTATGAAACGTATGTGGCGACACAGACGACGCCGGGGAATAAGGGATGGGAACCGATCGGAACAATGGAGAAACCGTTTCGTGGAACGCTCAGCGGTTATGATGGACAGGCGACACATACGATAGCGGATCTGATAATAGACCGCCCGGACGAATCTAATGTGGGTTTGTTTGGCCAGGCCGGTTCGTTTGAACAAAATGCAACGATTACCAGCCTCGGACTTGAAAACGTGAAAGTGACGGGTAACAACAATACAGGCAGTCTGGCAGGTGCCCTGGGTGGAAGTATAAGCTATGTAACCGTGAGTGGTGCTGTGAGTGGTAATGTGACGAATGGAAGTAGTATCGGCGGTGTGGCCGGTTTTATGATGGGCGATATAAGCCAGGTATGTGTAACCGTGAGCGTAAAAGGTAATAAACAGACCGGTGGTGTGATCGGCTCTATGCAAGGCGATATAAGCCGGGCATATGTGACCGGGAGCGTGACGGGTGATACCCAGACCGGTGGTGTGGTCGGCTCTATACGAGGCGATATAAATCTGGCATATGTAACCGTGAGCGTAAAAGGTAACAGTCTGGCAGGTGGTCTGGTGGGAACCCTGGCAGATGGAACGATCCGTGATACCTATGTGACAGGTACTGTATCGGGAGATGCTCAAGTTGGCGGTTTTGCCGGAAATATAGAAACGGGAAGCATCTGTAACAGTTATACGACGGGCGTTGTATCGGGAAACGTTGATGTCGGTGGTTTTATTGGAAAGATAATTGGTGGAACGATCACCCATTCATTCTGGGATACTCAGACCTCCGAGCAATCTGCCGGAGTAGGAAATGGCACTTCAACGGGGATAACGGGAAAAACGACGTCAGATATGAAGAAAAAGACCACGTTTACCGATGCCGGCTGGGACTTTGACACGGTCTGGACGATCGTGGAAGGATCGGGGCAAATATCCTACCCGTATTTGAAAGATATCCCGCAGACACCTCCACCCGGATTCGAAAAGATCTTTGAAGGAGGAACCGGAACGGAGTCCAATCCATATCAGATCGCGGACTGGGAGCAGCTGAACAACGTGAGAAATCACATGGGAGCCGACGTACACTTCATCCTGATAACGGATCTCTCATCCCAGACGGCACATTATGAAACGTATGTGGCAACTCAGACGACGGCGGACAACGCCGGGTGGGAGCCGATCGGAATAGCGGCTAATCCGTTCCTGGGGACGTTCAGTGGCTATGACGGCCAGGCAACGCATACGATAACGGATCTGATTATAGAACGTCCGGCTGAAAACGAGGTTGGCTTATTTGGTTATGTCGGCACGGAGACGCAAGGTGCGACGATCACGCATCTTGGCCTTGAAAATGTGAAGGTAAAAGGTAGAAATTTTGTCGGTGGTTTGGCAGCCGACATGATGGGAACGATCAACCATGTATATGTGACCGGGACCGTGACGGGACATGATTGTGTTGGCGGTTTGTTGGGAAGGCTTTATGAGGGAAACATCAGCAACTCGTATACGACGGTAGAGGTGATCGGATATGAAACGGCGGGGTTGGGGACACCGGATTTCCCTGATTCTCTTGGCGGTTTATGTGGACGTGCCGATTTTTCAACGATCAGTATCGCCTATTCGACAGGAACGGTAACGGGATATGAATCTCTTGGTGGTTTATGTGGTTTTATTGAACTCTCAACGATTAGCGACGCCTATACGACGGGAAAGGTATCAGGGACCATATCCGTTGGTGGTTTTGTCGGACGACTACGAGGTGGAGAAATCAGCGGCGTCTATTCGGCCGGATTGGCAGAGGGAAATGATAAAGTCGGTGGTTTTATCGGAGACTTAACTGACGGAACCGTCAGTCAGTCATTCTGGGATACTCAGACCTCCGGGCAATCTGTCGGAGTAGGCCTCGGCTCTTCAACTGGAATAACGGGAAAGACGACGTCAGATATGAAGAAAAAGACCACGTTTACCGATGCCGGCTGGGATTTTAACACGGTCTGGGATATCGAAACGCAGGCTGAAGATGGTGCGGTTTCTTATCCGTTTTTACAAGGGGGCCTACAGACTCCGGCACCGGGGCATCAATTACCGTAACGCTTAACGGCTGAACACAGTTTACAGATCAATCTGTTTTAATCGTTTAAAATCAAAAAGAAGGGGGACTTGAAAAAGTCCCCTTTCTTGTATTCAGCCTCGGTTTCAGTTTGGCAATGATAACATCCAATCCAGTTTGTTGCGATTTTCCATGGATTCCTTTTTGTTTAGTGCTGCTTCCGGGTTGGTTAACGCATCACGCCAATAATAATATTTATCATTCGCATATCGTTTCATTTATATCGCTCCTTATCTGTTAAACCCGTTCATGTCGTAAAAGGCAGAATAGGTGTTTATACCCGTTTCTTCAAATCTTTCGTTGTTGTTGTTAAAAGGTCTTTCTTTTTTGAAAATCTTCCCGAAAAATCTTTTCATAACACTCACCCCTTATCTGTTGAAGCCGTTGAGTCCGTGCAGCATGAAGTAAAACCTGTCCTTCGATGCCTCTATCTCTTTACCGATGTCGTTAAAACGTCCTTCTCCGTTTGATAATCTGTTCCTTCTTCTATTTATAATTTTCATCATCATACCCTCCGGTTAAAATTAGTTGCCTTTCCTGACTTTCATAACACTTGACGTCGGATAGGTATTATTTATTACATATAAAAATATAAATAATAGGTTTGTGTACAAAATGATTTCAGGAATGGCTTATAAACGGATAGAAAATCAGAAGCGCTCACGCCTAATGAGATTGAAAGCTATGCCATAACGGGCGGTCACGATGATCCGCCCATGCAAAAACAGGGGAAATCCATAAACTTGTAGGGGCAATTCATGAATTGCCCAATATCTTCGGGACCTTCAGTGGATTTGACGGGACGGCGAGTCATACGATCTCTGATCTGTGTATCGACAGGGAAAAAGAGGACTGTGTTGGACTTTTTGGATATATCGGATGTAGTACGAGCGATCGAAATACAACGATCACACAACACGCATGCTTATGCAACGGGAAAAGTTTATGGTAATTATTATGTTGGAGGATTTATTGGTTCAAGAATCACTGGAGAAGAAAGCTGAAATGTGTTATGGGATACGAAGACTTCTGGAATGACAATAGGTGTTGGAACTGGCAGTTGCCGGTTGGGATTTTGTCAACGTATGGGATATCGTTGAGACGAGCGGGAAAAAATCCTATCCGTATCTGAGGGCTATCCCGCAGGATCCCGTGCTGGGACTGGAATAGACCGGGGAAAGATAAAAAAGCAGAAAAGGGCACTTCCGAAAATGAAGTGTCCTTTTTTTTTGCTTTCCGATTATGCAAAACGTGATTGACAAAACGGGGAAGTTGTCTTATAATAGTTTCGTATGAAACTGTTTTAACGAAAACTATTTTGCGGGAGTTTTTTACGGGAGGTTTTGAGATGAATCCATTTGTCAACGTATCGTATTTCATGAAAGCGCAGCGATTACTGGATGAATTGTACACCAAAGCGATCACGGAGGCCGCAGCTGAATACGGCTTGTCCAAAAGGGAGGCGGAAGTTCTGGTGTTCTTCGCCAACAACCGGGAGTACACGTCGGCTGTGGATGCCGTGCGGGTACGTGGTTTTTCGAAGACCTACGTCTCGATAGCCCTGGAGCGACTCGTGTCAAAGGAACTGATCACTCTGACGCGGGACGGGGAGGACAGGCGCGTTCAGCATATCGCGATTAACGCTTCGGCTCAGGCATGCGTCCTGGCCCTGCAGAAGATGCAGGGGGATTTTGTGGAGGCTATCCTCGCAGGATACAGCGAGGAAGAGAAGGAAACGCTGAAACGGCTCTTCAGGAAGATGGCCGAACATGCGGAAACGATCGCCGATGAGGCGTTGAATCATAAAACGTGATGAAATGAGGAGGATACAAAGAGATGTTAAAGAGTCAAACGGGTAGATTGGGGACAGAGCCGGTTGGTCGGCTGCTTTTTAGTCTGGCGGCACCTGCGATTGCCGCACAGGTCATCAACCTGCTGTATAACCTGGTCGATCGAATGTATATCGGCCATATTGAAGATGTCGGGAAACTGGCCCTGACGGGTGTCGGTGTGTGTTTACCGCTGATCATGATTATTTCCGCGCTGGCCGCACTCGTCGCGATGGGGGCGGCGCCACGTGCTTCCATCTTTCTGGGACAGAAGCGGGTGGATGAGGCCGAAAAGACACTGGGAAATTCTGTCAGTCTGCTGATCATCATATCGGTGATCCTGACGGTGCTGGTGCAGCTTTTCTGCCGGGACATCCTGATGCTGTTCGGTGCCAGTGAAAATACGATTCCCTACGCCATGAGTTATATGAAGTTGTACAGTCTTGGAACGATCTTTGTTCAGATGACGCTGGGACTGAACGCGTTCATCAACACGCAGGGCTTTGCGAAGACCGGTATGCTGACGGTGCTGATCGGAGCGCTGACGAACATCGTTCTTGATCCGATCTTTATCTTCGGTCTGAACATGGGTGTTTCAGGAGCGGCGCTGGCCACCATTCTGTCTCAGTCCCTTTCAACGATATGGATTTTGAAATTCCTGACCGGTAAAAAGACGACGATCAGGATCAAAAGAAAATATCTCAAACTCGATCGGAAGGTCATCCTGCCATCCGTTGCCCTGGGGTTGTCACCCTTTGTCATGCAGTCGACGGAAAGTCTGATCGCCGTCTGCTTTAATTCATCCCTTCTGAAATACGGTGGAGACATTGCCGTGGGAGCCATGACGATTCTCACCAGTGTCATGCAGTTTTCCATCCTGCCCCTGCTGGGCCTGACGCAGGGGGCACAGCCGATTATCAGTTATAATTTCGGGGCGAAGCATACCGAGCGTGTGAGGAAGGTGTTTAAGCTGCTGCTGATCAGCTGTTTCTCCTTTGCCACCCTTTTGTGGGCGGGTGTTGAACTCTTCCCGCAGGCCTTTATTCTCATCTTTAACGACGATCCGCAGCTGCTTGCCTTTACGGTTCCCGCCATACGGATCTATATGGCGATGATCTGGCTGATGGGTATACAGCTTGCCTGCCAGCAGACGCTGGTTGCGCTGGGAAATGCGAAGGCATCCCTGTTTCTGGCCCTGCTGAGAAAGATCATCCTACTGCTGCCGCTGATCTATACCCTGCCGCTGCTGATGGAAGACAAGACGACGGCCATCTTTACGGCGGAACCCATAGCGGATTTTCTCGCCGTCGTGACGACGATCGTCGTGTTCCTCATACAGTTTAAAAAGGCGATGAAAGTTGAGCCATCTCGTGAGGCCATTTAACAGGAAGAGGGAAGCCGTGCATAAATAAAAAACAGAATATATAAAAAAGGGACGATTGTTTTTGACAATCGCCCCTTTTTTTCATTTATATCCTAAAATATTTCTTAAATGCATAAGCAAATTGAATTTGAAAAGAGACTTTTTTATATTGTATATATTTTATATTAATCAAAGTTATATAATGAATTGGTAATGTTATTTTACTTATAATTTTTAAGTTCTGAAATACTGAAAATATTTTTATATGCTTTTTAAGGTTAAACTTAAATGAAATAAAAAAGACGGAAACAAAACGGATATGAGGTGGAATATGAAAAATAGTGTAAGAATAGTGACAATCCTTATGGTGATAACCATTGTACTGGCACTGAACGCCTGTATGGAGCAGCCGGAGGCAACGCCTCCTGAAGCTGAGATAAAAAGTGTGAAGTTGAGTGAAATCGGCACGTATGAACTGGAAGATTACAGGGTGTATGGCCTCTGGAGTCTGAGCTTTCAGCGGGAGAGTCTGGTGGAGCGTGGGATCAAGTCTAATCGGCCCACCCTGGAAGTAACGGGAGAGGGGAGTGAAACGTTTGACATAGAAGTTCACAAGGTGGATAGTGAGCGGTTTATCTGCTTCATCCCCGAGAGGATCACACGATCTGCGATCGAAGGGGCCCTCGTACATGCAACGGGAAAGCGTGCGAATCGAACGGGCTCGCTTGAAATAGAAAAGCTGATCATTCGCGGAGAAGAGAGCATGAACGGGACAAACCTGTACGAGATGCTCCTGAAGGATTACATCATGCTCAAGAAGGATGGAGCATCACGGATATATACGGGAGGTGAACTGATCCGGCCAGGGTATGTCAAGACAACGGAGGAAAATGCATACTCCCTGAAACGTTATTACGATGCGAGACAGGTATCTCAGGGGCATACGGTGGAAAGCGGGCTTAAATTCCTCAAAGACAGAAGTGTGGCGGCGCATAACACCCTGCTGTTTTTTGGCAACCCGAACCGGCTGAGTCTGAGCGCCGGAGGCGTGGAAAGTATTGAAGTGCCCGATGAGCGCGAGCGTCTCAGAGAGCTTGGAGAAGAAGGCGCAGACAAGGTCTACGACTTCACAGTGGCAGGCGATGAGGTGAAGTTCAAGATCTGGGCGCAGAAGCTGACGGTGGAAGACTATCGCGATGCGGAGTCCTTTCATCTGGAGATCAAAGGACTTGAGGATCCCTGTATTCTCAGGGAGACGGGGACCGATGGTGTCTACGATGGAACTGTTTCCTGGGAACTGGAAGCAGAGCTGGCGAGAAATGCCCGCGTGACGGTGAAGACAGATTTTGCCGGAGGGGAAGGAACACCGGGGGATCCGTATCGGGTTGAAAACTGGAAACATCTGAACAACGTGCGCAAGTATATGGGTGAAGGCGTGCACTTTATCCTGACGGCGGATCTGACGTCCGCGAGTGATTATTATGACAGCTTTGCGGCGCTGACGACAGAGAATCCCGAAGGGTGGGAGCCGATTGGAACGGGGGCAAACCCCTTCATCGGAACATTCAGTGGATTTGACGGAACGGCGAGTCATACGATCTCGGATCTGTATATCGACAGGGGAGATGAGAACTACGTCGGGCTCTTCGGCGGTGTCGGAACAAGGGAACTTCGTGTGGTGATCACGGCCCTCACCCTTGAAAAGGTAAACATAAAGGGGGATTATTATGTGGGCGCTGCTGTGGGAGGTCTGTTCAATGGAGATCTGAAGGATATTCGGGTCAGTGGTTCTGTGTCCGGTTCTAATGTCGTCGGCGGGCTCGTCGGTTTTATTAACACGGGCAGTATCACGAATGCGGCTGCAACAGCGGATGTTCACGGGAGTGAATCTGTTGGTGGATTCGCCGGAAGCACGAGTGAATATTCAAACATCAATAACGCCTATGCGACCGGAACTGTCAAGGGAGAGACGGCGGTCGGTGGCTTTGTCGGAACCATGGGGGGCAAAATATCAAACGCCTATGCCCTGGGGAATGTTGAGGGTAAAGAGGGTATTGGCGGTTTTATCGGTAATCTGTTTTCCCCATTTGCACGTGTTAAAAATGCCTATTCTGCCGGCCGGGTAACGTTAACCGTAACGGGTACCGACAAGGTTGGCGGCTTTGTCGGAGAAAACAGCAGTGGTGGTTTTGAAAGCGATGGATTCACAGCCACCTTCTGGGATACGGAAACTTCCGGGATTGAAAAGGGTGTTGGAAATGGCAATGCCGACGGCGTTACCGGGAAGACGACGGATGAGATGAAGTGGCCGGAGACGTTTACCGCTGCCGGTTGGGATTTTGAGGATGTATGGGGAATCGTGGACGATGATCTAACGAAATCTTATCCGTATCTGAGAAGCTGCCCTCAGCAACCGGGACCGGGAAGTTCTGAAAAAATCTTTGCCGGTGGTGACGGGACTTCACTGGAACCGTATAGAATAGCCAGCTGGAAACAGCTGGACAACGTGCGGGATTATATGGGGGCAGACGTACATTTCAAGCTGATAACGGACCTGTCTTCACAGACGGCGCATTACGAAACGTATGTGGCGACGATGACAACTGAGGAGAATGCCGGCTGGGAGCCGATCGGAACACAGGAGACCCCATTTCTTGGGACATTTAGCGGTTATGATGGAGAAGCAACCCATACGATCTCGGATCTGTGTTTTGAGAGGATAAAAAACTATGCCGGACTCTTCGGGTATGTTGGTTCCGAGACTCTCGAAGCAACGGTCTCGGATCTGTTTCTCGAAAACGTTAATTTGAGGAGCATAGGTTATTTAGGCGGCTTTGCCGGAAAAAACAATGGGATTATACACGATGTATCCATCAGTGGTAAAATTGCCGGAACCGCTGTCGTAGGGGGAGTAGCCGGAGCGAATAAGGGAGAAATTGAAAATGTTTGTGCTTACGTCGTTATTCTGAATGTTAATGATAGTACTCATTCTGTGGGTTGTATTGCCGGAGTAAACGAGTCGGTGATAAGAAATGCAACGGCAACCGGAACCATTACAGCACACAGCCATGTTGGCGGTGTTATCGGAAAGAATGAGGCGGGAGGCAGTATTACAAATACCTGTGTTGTGGTCAACATTAAAGGTAACAGATATAGCGATCGATTTGGTGGTTTTGTTGGCTTAAACGCTGGTTCGATTATATCGGTTGATGCAACGGCAACTGTGACCGGAGAAGGTTATTAACCAAGGGGACGGTTCTGTTGGAGAGTGTGTAAATGGCTTATAGAGCAAAAGAATAAAGTCTAAATCCTGTTGAGAAAAAAATAAATGGAATTAAGAGAAAGGGCGACTGAAGAAGTCGTCTTTTTTTCTTGTGATATAATTGGTTTTGTAAGGGGTCTCTTGAAAGAAAACAGGAGGTGAAATAATGAAAGAAAAAAGCAATATCAACAAGCACCCACATGATGCATTTTTCAAAGGTACGTTTTCAAAAAAGGAAATAGCAAAGGATTTTCTGAAGAATTATTTACCTCCAGATGTTGTGACTCATATAAACCTGGATACATTGACGAATCAGAAAGGGGAATATATTGATAAAAAATTGAAGAAAGATTTCTCAGATTTGCTATATCAGGTAGAAATTGATGGGCATGAAGGATATGTATATATTCTCTTTGAACATAAGAGTTATGAAGATCAAAAGGTTATTTTTCAATTGTTGCGTTATATGTGTCGGATTTGGGAAGAGAAATACAATACGAAGACAAAAAAGGTACCAGTTATCATCCCAATCGTTATTTATCACGGTAAAAAAGTCTGGAATTTGGAAACAAGGTTGTGGAAATATATCCTTGATATAGAACATATGCCCAACAGTATACGGCAGATGATACCGGAATTTGAATACAAAGCGTATGACTATTCACCAGACAGTAAACTTGAAATAAGGGGAAGAGTTATATTACAAGCCGTTTTAAACATATTGAAGGCTATCAAGGAAAACGGCAGAAGAAAACTATTAGATGGTTTCATTGAATTCGTCAAATTAATAGAGAATGAAGCAGATATACAATTGGCAAATGAGATATTTGAACTGGGATTGTCATATGTTATGAATGCAGAAAGAGATATAACGGAAGAAGAGCTAATAAGGGCATCTTTGGAAAGGGGTGATGTTGTGCAGAGTCTTGCTCAGAGATTGGTTAATAAAGGAAGACAGGAAGGACAATTAAAAGAAAAAAATAAAATAGCAGTAGAGATGATTCGTGAAGGGTTGAGTCTTGAGACAATCAGAAGGATTACAAAGTTGCCAATGGAAATAATACAGGAATTAAAAAAATCTGTTCAAAATTAGCGAACTCAAACAAACCAAGTGAGTAACCAAGGGGACAGTTCAGTTTTTACAGGGGTATGTCAATTATCGCGGGGACGGCTAAAGTCTCAAATTTTAAGCAGAAAAAAAAGCGTTGTTTGTATAAACTTGGCGGGAGACCGTCAAGTTTTTTTATGCTAAAACAAATCGAAGAACATTTTTAGATATTATAAGTGGTCTACTTTTTAAAATAAAAGAACCAAAAGAAAGTTTTGGTGAAAAAGTTTTGAAATGAAGTTGATAAAAGATCTTACAAGTAACCAGTGGGGAAAAGCTTTCTTGGCGATGTCAGATTCAATTAATTCAAGAATTATAGATGAGTGTCCTGAACAACCGATTGATTATAAAGAATATTGATTGCTTTTTTATTTGGCATGATATAATTTAACCAACACGCATGAAGAGGAACAATCGCAGAGACAAGTATACTTAAAAAAGTAAAAAAATATACAAAAAAGGTATTTTTTATGGATAACAGAGAATATTGGATAGAGATAGCCGAATATGATTTAGAAACTGCCAAAGCGATGTTGGATTCTGGCAGGTATTTGTATGTTGGCTTTATGTGTCATCAGAGTATTGAAAAAATTTTAAAAGCAATTTTTGTAACCAATAAAAACGAGATGCCACCAAGAATACACAATCTTGCAAGATTACTCAAAATGATTGAATTGCAGGAAGAGATTTCCTTGGAGTATCTTGAATTGATTCATGAATTGAATCCCTTAAATATTGCGTCAAGATACCCGGATCAAGAATTTGAGATATTAAAAGATTTGAACCACAGTTATTCAGAAAAGTTATTGGAAAGAACGGGGAGATTATTCCAATGGTTAAAAACAAAAGTCTTATAGAAGAAAACATCAGAAAATATATTGTTGAATTAAAAAAACATATTACCATAAAAATGGTTATTCTTTTTGGTTCTTGGGTAAATGGGAATCCGGATGAATACAGCGATATCGATTTGGCTGTTTTTTCACCGGACTTTGGAAAGCACAAGTTAAAGGAATTGCAGTTTTTATCTAAACTTGCATGGGGAATTGATGAGTCTATTGAAGCCATTCCATTTTCTGATAAACAGCTTTCAGATACAAATCCTACCTCTTTTTGTGCAAATATAATCAAAACTGGAGAAATTGTTGAATAAACTTAAAATTTCCTAAAACCAAGGAACAGTTCGAAGAGCACCTGTTGTCTGTTTAAGATGATTCTTACGGCTTCTACCTCTTTTTCAAGTTTGTTGTATTCATGTTCTCTATTAAGTAGTTGGTTTATTATACTATAACCCCAATGTTAAGCACCTGTCTTTTTGGCAGGAGAGGATTTTGTAAACAATGTTATAATAAAACAGAAACAAAGATCTTTTTTAGAAGGGGCTGATGGTTACGGCAATTAATCCTATTACGTTTACGCGCGATGTTTTTTCGAGCTATACGGAGTTTCTGACGGATTTTATTTCTTTTAAGGATAAGTCTTTGATGGATCAGTTTAAACGTGAGATTGAGTTTGATCTGGTTTCGGGTTCAAAGATTATCAAAGGACCCTATGTTAAGCTGAACAGGCCTTTTTTATCCGGGAAGTCACTTTCTGAGCTTTCTTCTGATTATTCTATTCCAAAGATTATTTATGATAAGTTTCCATTTCCGTTATACAAGCATCAGCAGGATGCTTTTGAGATTCTGACTGAGGGGCATCATCTCGTTGTATCAACGGGCACAGGTTCGGGGAAATCCGAGTCTTTTTTTATTCCCATCATCAATCGTTTGATGAATCGTAAAAATGAGGGTTCTTTAAATGGACTGCATGCCGTTTTGATCTATCCCATGAATGCGCTGGTCAACGATCAGTTATCGAGATTGCGTAAGATTCTTGCGGGAACGGGAATCACTTTTGGGCGGTTTACCGGGGAAACGGTGAGTGGAAGAATGCCTGATGCGATTCGTGTGCTCGATGCGGGAACTCAATCTCTTTCAGAAGAGGATAAGCGGGGAATGGAAGAGGGAACAGTCATTCCATCGGAGGAACTTTACACGAGGGATCAGATGCGAAAGTCTGCTCCGAATATTCTGATTACCAATTATTCCCAGTTGGAGTATATGTTGTTGAGAAGTGAGGATATTGCCATGTTTGACGGCTGCCCACTTGAATTCGTCGTAATGGATGAGATGCATACGTATGCCGGAGAGCAGGGGAGTGAAGTGGCTGCACTGTTACGGCGTTTGAGATGTTTGTGTGCAAATCCCGATGCGGTTCAGTTTGTCGGAACTTCTGCAACGGTAGCTTCGGGAACGGATGAGGAGAAAAGGGAAGCCGTCAGTCGTTTTGCCGCAAGACTTTTTGGTGTTGCTGCTGATTCTGTGAAATGTGTTTTTGAACAGTACAAGGATGTCATTGAAACAAATTCAGGGGGGCATGTTCCCCTGAATCCTTTGCCAGGCTGTGATGTGCTTGAATTGCTTGAGAGACTCGTTCAGATTTCTTCTGCCGATGTTGCTGTTATCAATCGGACTGAACTGTATGAGATATATCGTTCTTTATCTGGAATTGATTGTCCCGATTCGGAATGTCTGAGTTCTTTCCGGCAAAATCCGATTATTCTGGATATGATGCTGCGTTATTCTCAACCCGGGCTCGTTTCGGATTCAATTCAAATGATTCGTTCTGTTCGTGGG
>Ga0116162_10001290_pt1 | contig 16462 bp, 13 predicted proteins | sample AD_UKC105_MetaG_FD_89875 | JGI IMG/M metagenome (GOLD analysis project Ga0116162, IMG submission 89875) | Active sludge microbial communities of municipal wastewater-treating anaerobic digesters from Hong Kong - AD_UKC105_MetaG | ecosystem: Engineered > Bioreactor > Anaerobic > Digestate... | reverse complement strand
GTACACCATCAACCACCAGGGTGTACGGGTGACGACGGCGCATCCGAAGGGGGCGCCGGCGACGAACTGCTGGAGCATGAAGGGCAAGGCATGCGACGCCTGACCTTGCGCACGAAACGCTCCCCTGTCGACGCCCAAGACGGCATGACCTTGGTGGAGCTGATGATCGGGTTGGCCATCGTGGCCATCCTGCTGGTGGCGGCCGCGCCCGCGTTCTCCGACTACATCATCAACGCGCGCCTGCGTGAGAGCGGCAACCTGCTGTACTCACAGGCCCTGATCGCGCAGAGCGAGGCGATCAAGCGCAACAACGTGGTTCGCCTGTCGACCGCCGGCAGCGTCATCCAGGTCGTCGACCGCAGCGATCCCGGTGCTCCGGTCGTCCTGCATGAGCGGCGCACCGCCGAGGGCGTCACGCTAAGCGCCGCCGACGTCGACTTCGGGGGGCAGGGCTGGCCGCTGAACTTCGGCGCCGCGGCCGTGGACCTGGCGACCGCGGCCGGGGCGTGCTCGAGCCAGATTCGCTGCCCCGGCTTGCGAGTGGACGGAGGCGGCGGCGTGCGCCTTTGCGGCGACCACACTGCGGTGTGCCCATGAAGGCGTGCGTCGAAGTTCCGAACCGGCGGCGGGCCGAGCCATGCCGGTCCGGCCTTTGCGGGAGTCGAGGCGCTCCGACTCGCCCAGCCTTCGTCGGCGCGTCCCCGTTCCGACGTGGCCGCCGCGGGCGCGAAGCGCGCGGGGTCGGGTTGCTCGATGCGCTCATCGCGCTGGCCATCCTCGCCTTCGGTCTGATCGGCATGACGCGCATGCAGACCGGACTCGTGCGGCAGGCCACCGAAAGCGAGCACCGCTTGGTCGCGGCGCAGCTGGGCGACGAGCTGCTCAGCACGATGCGGGTCGACGTCGACAACGTCGACTGCTACCGCCTTCCTGCCGGCGGTGTGTGTGCCAGCGCCGAGGCCAAGGCGCGCGCCGACGACTGGAAGGCGCGCGCGCTCGCCGCGCTGCCCGGTGCGCCGACCGCGACCGCCGTCCTGGCGGGTGACCGCATGCTCGTCACGCTGACATGGACCGGCCGGGCCGCCGAGGACGCACGCAAGCTGGAGGTGACGACCGATGTCCGACCCTGACCGACCCGGCCGTGCGGCGAGCGGCTCGGCACGCTGCGCCCAGCGCGGCGTGTCCATCATCGAACTGATGGTCGGCCTCGTCGTGGCCATGCTGGTCAGCCTGGCGGCCGCTGGAAGCGCTGTCGTCTTCACCGCCTCGCAGCGGCAGGGGATGGCCATCGGCGGTGTCGGGGTCAACACGGCGACCACGCTGGCGGGGATCAAGAACGATATCGCGCAGGCCGGCCTGGGGTTCTTCGGCGACTCGACCTACCTGTGCGACCGTCTGGCGCTCAGCGTCGGGGCGGCGGTGCTGGTCGATGGAGCCCCCTTCACGCCGGTGGCCTTGACGGCCGAAGCGGCCGGGGACCGGATCGACATCGTCTATGCCGAGCGCATCGAGTCGGGCGCCAACGTGCTGCTGCGCACGTCGTCCAACGGTGCCGGTGCGCAAACGCTGTCGCTGCTGCCGGCTGCCGTCGACCAGGCGGTGTTGCTCGCGCCCGCCACGCCCGGCACGCCATGCCTGGTGCGGACCGTAACGGCGGTGACGGCCAGCACCGAGACGACACCTCAGGTTCTGGACTTCGGCGCCGGCGGCGAGTACAACGACGGCGTCTTCAGCGCCGCGCCGGCATTCGCCGAGCGCGACCGCGTGGCGCTGCTGGGCGATCTGCAATGGAACCGCTACCGCCGCACGGGCAACACGCTCGTGCTCGAGCGGCCGCTGCTGCCCGGCGCCCCGGCCGTCGTCCTGGCGCGCAACGTCATCGGCCTGCGAGCGCAGTACGGGCTTGCCGCCGCCGGCGGCACGACCTTGGAGGCCTGGCAGAGTCCCGCGGGGGCCTTCGCGGCGCTGGCCGCGGCCGACCTGCCGCGGGTTCGCGCGCTGCGAATCGGCCTGGTCGCGCGCAGTCCCCAGCGCCAGAAGCCCGATGCCGGCGGTGTCTGCGATGCCAGCCTGGCCAAGCCGCAGCTTTTCGGCGCCGTCGTCGAGCCCGACGTCCCCGACTGGCAGTGCTACCGATATCGGACCACGGTCGTCGTGGTTCCGCTGCGCAACCTGGTGCTGGGGCTGTCCTCATGACCAACACGCTTCGACCCAGGGCCGGCGACCCGGCCTGCTCGCAACGCGGTGTGACGATGCTCGTCGTGCTCATCCTGCTGTCGGTGACGCTGCTGGGCGGCCTGGCGTTCGCGCGGCTGACCGAGGTGGGCACGCTCGCCAGCGGCAACACGGCCTACCGAGAAGCCTCGATCCAGGCGTCCGAGGTCGGGCTCAATACCGTCTTCCAGCGCATCCGCGACGACATCGTCGACGAGGAGGCCGGGTTGGCGGGCTGGTACTGGCCCTCGCCCCAGGCCGCAGATGCACAAGGGATTCCAGCGGTCGACTTCGACGCCGCCCCCGAGATCGTCGTCGGCGCCTACAGCGTTCGCTACATCGCCGAGAGGATGTGCGAGGGCGCGATGCCGGTGACCGAGCCGCTTCGACAGTGTCTGGTCAAGCAGATCCCGCAGGACACCAAGAGCCGAAGCGCGGGCAAGGAAGAACTCGACCCGCCGAACTCGCGCCAGTTCCGGGTGACGATCCGCGTCACCGGGCCCAAGGACACCCGCACCTGGGTGCAGTCGCTGATCACCAAAGGGTGACGATCATGAAGTCCAAGCTGCAGATCACGCTCGCCCTCGTGGCCCTTTCCGGTCTACTCGTCGCACCGGCGGCGGACGCGACCGACGTCGCCCGGCTGCCTCTGAAGGCGTCGGTGCTCGCCAAGCCGAACGTGATCTTCGGCATGGACGACTCGGGATCGATGGACTGGGAAGTCCTGCTCGATACCTCGTCGGGGCTGTTCTGGTGGGACGGCGACGATGGCTGGAACAGTGCCACCGGCAAGCCCGCAAGCGCCACCGGCAGCAATGCCTACCGTCGCAGCTACCTGTTTCCGGTCGGTACCGCCGACGGCGGGGCGCTGTACGGCTACTCCGATTCCAATGGCCGCGCGCTGGCGCCGACCGCGCAGTTTGCATGGGTGCGCTCGGCCGCGTTCAATCCGATCTACTACGACAGCACCAAGACCTACGAGCCGTGGGCGCCGGCCTACGTGGCCGGCGCCATCGTCAACTACGCGCCTGCCGTTCCCGCGGCGGCGCTTTCGCACCCGGCGTTCCCGGCCGGGCCGACATTGAAGCTCGATGGGCCATGGGACGCGACGGCGGCCAATTGGACGACCAACGGCTATCGCTTCTACATGCAGCCGGGCATGGTCGTGCCGGCCGGGTCGCGCGTCTACGCCGGGTCGACGAGCTCCGACGTCTGCAGCGGAACGACGACCCGGACGTTGACCGTCGACCTCGTCGTCGCGGCCGGCCGCGCCTGCTACGCCTCGATTCCCTACTACCCGGCGACCTTCTGGCACCCCGAGAACTGTGTTGTCGGCGCGGATTGCGTGGTCGCGCCCGACGGCACCAAGCTCAAGCGATACGAGATCAAGCCGGCCACGGCCGGCTACCCGAGTGGTCGCGGCTATGCGGCGGAAATGCAGAACTTCGCCAACTGGTTCACCTACTACCGAAAGCGCAAGCAGATGCTGGCGGGCTCGATGGGCGAGGTGCTCGAGGGGCTGACCGGACTGCGGCTGGGCCTGATGCGTTTCACGGACTCCGGCGTGGCGACGCCCGCGGTCACGATGTACGACACCGAGAGCGGCAGCGCATCGACGAACGGACTCCGGGTGGCGGGCCAGTTCTACACGAACGCGGTGATCGAGCCCGAGGGGACTCCGACCCACGCGACGATCAAGCATATCGCCAGCCAGTACGAGAACAACCCCAACATCATCCAGTATGCGTGTCAGCGCAACAGCATGTTCATCGTGACGGACGGCTTCTCCAATACGACGAGCATCGCGGTTCCTGCCTACGACAAGAACAAGTACGGCGGCGCGCCTCCCTACACGGATATCCCGAACGGCTCGCTGTCCGATCTCGCGCTGGCCTACTACACCAACCGCCTGCGGCTGGACCTCCCTGCGGGCCGGGTGCCGATCAGCGCCTCGGCCGCACCCAATGCGGACAAGAATCCGGACCTGCACATCAACACCTACGCGATCTCGCTCGGCGTGCGCGGTTCCCTATGGCCGACGGCGGTCGATCCGTTCGTCACGCCGCCAGTGTGGACGGCCCCATTGGCTGATCATCCTTCGCTGATCGACGATCAGTGGCACGGGACGATCAACGGCCGTGGCCTCATGTACCTGGCCACGAACCCGAGCGAGACGGCCAGCGGCATTCGTGCCGTCCTGACCGACATCATCAGCCAGACCGGCGCCCAGGGTGGCGTGGCGGTCAGCACCGTCAACCTGGCGCGCGGCGACAACCGCGCGTACTTCGGCATCTACAACCCGGCGGGCTGGACCGGGGACGTCACCGCGCACCCGATCGATGCGGCCACGGGCAAGGTGGACCCGGCGGCCGAGCTGTGGTCGGCCAGCGCCACGCTGCTGGCGCGCGACTGGACGACGCGCGTCATCGCCAGCGCGACCAGCGCCGGTGGGGTGGGCTTCACCGTGGCCGACGTCGGCGCCGTCGTCAACCCGGGCGGGCTCCACGGGGACACGACGCAGGTGATGAACTACCTGCGCGGCGACCGCACGCACGAGGGCACGCTGTTTCGCGTTCGGACCGGGTTGATCGGCGCCATCATCAACTCGGAGCCTGCCGTCGATCGCAAGAAGAGCGTCGTGTACGTGCAGTCGGGCGAGGGCATGCTGCACGCCATCGATACGGAGGTAGCCACCGCGGGTCAGGAACTGTGGGCCTTCGTGCCACGCAGCGTCCTCGCGTCGCTGGGCGAAACCGTGCAACGCGGCTACGTCTTCACGACCCGGCTCGACGGCTCGCCCTCGCTGGGAACCGGCAGCGGCGGCAAGACGATGCTCGTCGCGGGGACCGGCGCCGCCGGCCGCAGCTTCCATGCGCTTGACGTGAGCAACCCGCGCGGCCTGACCGAGGCCACGCTGGCGAGCCGGTACATGTGGGAGTTCCCGGACGCCGCCGATGCCGTGACGCAGGCCAAGGTCGGGCTCGCGATGGGCCGCGCCCGCATCGTCAAGACGGCTGGCGACGGTTATGTCGTCCTCGTGACCTCCGGCTACGCGAACGACGACGGCCGCGGCCGTCTCTGGATGCTCGATGCCGACACGGGCGCGATCGTCCACGAGTTCGACACCGGCGTCGGGGCACCCGGTGCCGGCGATGCGGGTCTGGCCCAGGTGTCGGCGTTCCTCGAGGACGACGGCACCGTGCGCTACGCCTACGGCGGCGACTTGCTGGGCAACCTGTGGCGCTTCGACCTGCAGGGCAAGGGCGCGCCCGTCAAGCTGGCCGAGCTCAGGGACAGCCTGGGCAACAGGCAGCCCGTCACAGCGGCTCCGGAACTGGCGATGATCGAGAACAAGCGCGTGGTCATCGTCGGCACGGGTCGAATGCTCGGCATCGGCGACTTCGGCAGCACGCGCGTGCAGACGATGTACGCGATCAGCGACGGCGTGCCGCTCGCCAACCCGCGCGCGGCGCTGGTGGCCCAGGTCTACAACCCGGCCACCGACAGCCTATCGAGCAATCCCGTCGACTGGTCGACCGACCGTGGCTGGTACGTCGACCTGCCCGCCGGCGAGCAGGCGAATACGCAGCCCACGATCGCCTACGGCGCGGTTGCCTTCACGACCAACACGGCCGGAGCAAGTGACTGCACCGCCAGTTCGCGGCTGTACGTCTTCGACGTCACCAGCGGCAGCAAGTTCGAAGGCGCGGGCTTCGTCTCCACCCTGATTTCCGACTCGGCCAACTCCTCCGGCGTCACCGCCCTGGCGACCTCGGGCCAGAAGATCGTCGGCTCGGGCCAGGATTCCGACGGCAATCCGTGGGAGCGTGAAATCGTCAGCAAGACCTTGATCGATCCGGCCAAGAATGCCTGGCGAGAGATCAGGCGCCGCTGACGTGCGGCTGCTTCATGGCGCGCGCAGCCGCGGGTTCAGGGTGTAGGTTCCCGAGAAGGTCGCCTCGCCCAGGACGTGCCCCGCCAGCGCGGCGCGCACCTGGGCGCCGGTGAAGGCGCCTTCCAGCGGCAGCCGCGGCACGTCCAGCGCGTACAGCGTGAAGACGTAGTGGTGCACCAGCGAATCGTTGAAGGGCGGGAACGGGCCGTCGTAGCCGAAGTACTGCCCGGCCATCGCCGGGTCGCCTGCGAACCAGCCGGTGTAGTCGTTCAAGCCCTGGCGCGCGCCCTGCGGCGTGGCAGGCCCCGGCTTGCCGCGGTTGACGAAGCCGCGGCTGAATTCGCCCTCGGCGATCACGGTGGGGCGCGGCGGCAGGTCGATCAGCACCCAGTGGAAGAAGTCGGTGCGCGGCAGGTCGGCCGGGACCTCGCGGCCGGGCTGGTTGACGTCGGTGGCCTCGGTCGGGACGTCGAAGTCGTGGCAGATCAGCACCATCGACTGCGCGCCGGCGGGCAGCCCGCTCCACGCCAGGTGCGGGTTGAGGTTGTCGGAAAAGCCGACGCTGCCGTCGGCGTTCAGCCGCCCGGCGGCGTAGCGCTCGGGGATGGGCTCCCCGTTGGTCCAGCTCTCGCTCCACAGTTCCATTGCGTCGTCCTCGTGTTGTGACGGGTGGCGGCGGCGCTCACGCGCGCGTCATACGCCCCAGACGATAGGCCGGTCGGCCGCCTGCGCCTGGCGGATCATCTCGACCATCGGCCACAGCCGCTGGCGCAGCGGGATCGGGTCGGTGCCAGCTCGCTCGTCGGCCGCCTCGTCGTCGCTGCGCGGGCGGCTGCGAGCGGCTTCGTCGGCCGCGATCGCGGCCTCGATGCGGCGCAGCACTTCGGGCATGTGCGCGACCTCGATGATGCCCTTGGGCGCGGGATCGCGCCCGAGCAGCGACAGGAAGTGGTCACCGTGCGGCCCGAGCATGATGAGGTCGCCGGTGGCCTGGCTGCGGAACTTGTAGATCATCGGCTCATGTAGTCGCGGTTGAACGGATAGCCTGATTGTGCGCCGCGCATCGGCCCTTCGGCGAGGTCGCCGCTCGGGCGCGACGCCAGCGTCTGGTGCAAGGCCATCCAGCCGCGCTCGAACGCCATCGCGCTGCCCGCCAGGTACAGCCGGTAGGCGCGCACGGTGCGGTCGCCGGCGATCGCGCGCGCGGCGTCCAGACTGGCCTCCAGCGCATCGGACCAGGCCCACAGCGTGCGCGCGTAGTGCGGGCGCAGGTTCTCGGTATCCAGCCCTTCCAGCCCGGCGTCGGCCAGCACGCGCAGCACGTGCGAGACGTGCAGCAGCTCGCCGCCGGGGAAGATGTAGCGCTGGATGAATTCGCCGATGCCGGCGCCCAGCCCGAAGTTGCGTGTCCCGGCGGCGGTGATGCCGTGGTTGAGCAGCAGGCCACCCGGCGCCAGCAGCGCATGGATCTTGGCGAAGTAGCGCGGCAGGTTGGCGCGCCCGACATGCTCGAACATGCCCACCGACGCGATCTTGTCGAACGACCGATCCTCGGGCAGGTGGCGGTAGTCGAGCAGTTCCATCGCGACCTGCCCGCGCAGCCCTCGCTCGTCGATCAGCCGGTCGACGTGCGCGTGCTGGTTGCGCGACAGCGTGATGCCGGTGGCCTGCACGCGGTAGTGCTCGGCTGCCCACAGCAGCAGCCCTCCCCAGCCGGCGCCGATGTCGAGGAAGCGCTCGCCCGGCTGCAACCGCAGCTTGCGGCAGATGTGCTCGAGCTTGGCCTGCTGCGCCGCCGCCAGGTCCAGCGCCGGGTCGCGCCAGTAGGCGCAGGAGTAGATGCGCCGCGGATCCAGCCACAGCGCGTAGAAGGCGTCCGAGACGTCGTAGTGCTGCTGCACCTGGCGCGCATCGGCCTCGGTGCGGTGCCAGCGCAGCGAGCGGCCGTTGAGCAGCTTGTCGCGCCACCAGGCCAGCGGCGCGGCGAGCTCGGGGGCGTCGGTCGGGTCCTGCTGCACCAGCGCGCCGGCGACCTCGATGACCTCGCGCATCGGGCCCTCGATATCGATGCGGCCCTCGACGCAGTCCTCGGCCAGGCTGCCGATGTGGCCGCGGGCCAGGTGCGCCAGCGGCGCCAGCTCGTGCAGCACCAGGCGCACCGCGGCGCCGGCAGGGCCGAGCGACGGCCCGCCGGGCAGCACCACCTGCAGCGGCGGCACACCGCGCGCCGTGAGTTCGTCCAGGCGCGAGCGGACGCGGTCGGCGACGAGGGTTCCGAGCATCTAGGCTGCGCATTGTCGCCAAGCCGTGCGTTGCCGGCCATGGGGGCCGCCCGGAGGTCCCGGGCGCCAGCGCAGTCCAGCCAGCCGTGTTCAGTCGCAGACCGGCCGGTGCACGAGCGCCAACCTGGCGCCGGTCGGCGCGGCGCCGACGGCGAGGCCGCGTTCGCCCTGGAGCGCAGCCGCCCCGTCGCCGGCCCTTCGATTGCCGTCGCGACCTTCGCGCGGCGCGGTCGCCGGGTCGGGCGCGTGCTCGGCCAGCCTGCTGGCGAAGCTCAGCGGATCCAGCGCTGGTGCGTGCAAGAAGCCTTGGAAGGCATGGCAGCCGGCCGCGGCGACGAAGCGCCGCTGCGCCTCGGTCTCGACCCCCTCGGCGACGACTTCCATGCCCAGCGCCAGGGCCATCTGCACCGTCGCCCGCGTGATGCCCGCGTCGCGCGCATCGTCCGGCAGCCCGTGGACGAAGCTGCGGTCCAGCTTCAGGCGACCGACCGGCAGCCGCTTGAGGTAGGCCAGACTGGAGTAGCCTGTGCCGAAGTCGTCGATCGCCAGCCGCACCCCCAGCGACGCCAGCCCGTGCAGCCGCGGCAACGCCTGGTCGGCGTCGTGCAGCAGGATCGACTCGGTGAGCTCGAGCTCGAGCAGCGAAGGCGGCAATGCGTGGTCTCGCAGCACCGATCGCACGCGGTCGAGAAACCGTGGCTGGCGGAACTGCAGCGCCGAGACATTGACGGCCACCGGCACCTCGAGCCCGCTGCGGTGCCAGCGCGCGGCCTGGCTGATCGCGCGGCTCAGCACCCAGTCGCCCAGCGCGATGATGAAGCCCGTATCCTCGGCCACCGGGATGAAGCGCCCCGGCGGCACCTCACCAAGCGCCGGATCGGACCAGCGCAGCAGCGCCTCGGCGCCGACGATCCGCCCGTCGGACAACGAGACCTGCGGTTGGTAGTGAAGCCGGAAGCGGCCGGCCGCCAGCGCCTGGCGCATTGCGTGGTCGAGCTGGATCTGCGCCCGCAGGTCGGCGCCGGCGTGCTGCTGGTGAAACCGCAGCCCGTTGCTGCCTGCCAGCTTGGCCTGCCGCACCGCGGCCTCGGCGTGGGTGAGCAGCTCGTCGGCGTTGCGACCGTGTGCCGGGCACAGCGCGATGCCGATGCTGCAGGTCAAGGTGAACGGCTGGTCGTCGGCTTGCCACGGGCGCGCGACCGCGGCCAGGACGCGGGCCGCGGCCGCCTCGGCTGCGGCGGCATCGGCGTGGCGCAGCAGAAGCGCGAACTGGTCGCCGCCGGTGCGCGCGATCTGGTCGGCCTGACGCAAGCCGCGGCGGATGCGCTCGCCGGCATCGCGTAGCACGCGGTCGCCGTGCTCGTAGCCCAGGCTGTCGTTGATGCGGCGGAAGCGGTCCAGGTCGATCACCAGCAGCGCGAAGGCGTCACCCGTGTGGCGCATGGAGCGCACCGCCTGTTCGATCTGCGCGGCCATGTGCAGCCGGTTGGGCAGGCCGGTCAGCGCGTCGTGACGTGCCAGGGCGTCGATGCGGTCGTGGGCGCGCAACCGCTCGGTCAGGTCGCGAAACGAGTAAACGCGCCCGATCGCGCGGCCGGCGCTCTCCAGCGGCCGCGCGACGCGCTCGAGCACCAGCCCGGAGACGAGCTCGATGCGATCGGTGGCGGCCAGCGACGCCGCGTCCCTCAAGGTCTCCAGGCGCCTTGCCTGCGTCTTGCCGTCGCGCACCGCGCGGTTCATCCAGGCGAGGACGTCGGCGCCACGTCCAACTTCGGCCAGCTCCGGCGGCAGCGCCCACAGCTCGGCGAAGCGGCGGTTGAAGCCGCGCACCTCCCCGTCCAGCCCGGTCACGAGGATGCCGTCGGCGGTGGCCTCCAGCGTCGCCCGCAGCTCGGCCAGCGCATCGGCCAGCTCGGCGCGCGCCTGCTGGGTCTCGCTGAGGTCCTGCAGCGCGACCAGGCATGCTGCGGGCGCCGCGCCATCGCTGCGGTGCAGCGGCCGGGCGACCCGGCGCAGGTGGCGGATGCCGCCCTCCGCGGTCGCGAGCACGGTATGCGAGTCCAGCGGCTCGGGCGGGCGACCCGCCGCCAGCAACCTGCGCGCCTCGGCCCACCAGGCGAGATCCTCGGGGGCGGCGAGAAGGTCCTCGGCGGGTGCGCCGCACAGCGCCCGAGGTTCGCGGCCGAGCAGCGCACACGCTGCGGCGTTGACGGCGCGCACGCGACACGAAGGCAGCTCGACCAGCCATGCGGCATCGGGCAGCGCCTGAAGCAGCGCCTCCTCCGGCGACGCCGCCGCGGCGAGGGTGGCGGACGGCGGGGTCGCCAGCGACATCGAGGCGGCGCTCATTGCGCAGCGCCCCTGCCGCCCAGGCTCCGGGTGTGGATCGACGCCACCTGGTGGCCACCGAGGGGCTTCGGTGCAGCCGTCTCCTTCAGGGCGCCATCGTGCGCGCCGTCAGCCGACCGCGCCTGTCGGTCGTCGGGCTCGCCCGAACCGCAGGTGGCCGGGCCGCGCGACTCGAAGAAATAGGTCAGTCGCGCACATGGGACGAGGTCGTGCCGCGCCGCCGGCGGCAGCGCCTCGGCGTGCAGGCTGCGGCGTATGCCCAGGCCGTCGGCCGTGGCCAGGTCGAGCAGCGGCGCGTCGTCGGGGCGGCGGTGCGGATCGTGCACGCGTACACAGGGCTTGAGCGGGCGGCACGCGTCGCTGGCGACGACGACGCCCAGACGCCCGTCGCTGAGCTCGACCAGCGAACCCGGGGGATAGACGCCCATCAGCCGCACGAAGGCGGCCAGCGTCGTCGGGTCGTCCCGACCCTGCCCGGCGCGGAAGAGGGCCGCCATCGCCTCGTGCGGTGTCAGGGCCGCGCCTGCGCGCGGCGGGTTGCACAGGTTGTCGTAGCGATCGACGAGCGAGACGATCCGCGCCGCCAGCGCGATGCGGTCGGCACCAAGCCCCTGCGGGAACCCGCTGCCGTCGTCGCGCTCGTGGTGCTGGGCGACCACGGTCAGAGCAGGCGCGGCAAGTCCCATGCGTTGGCCGAGCCGCACGCCCAAGGCGACGTGGTCGCGGTAGCCGCGTACCCTGTCGGGGTCCGCCCCGGCCGCCGGCGCGGCGTGAAGCCGCTCGGGAAGCTCGAGCTTGCCGATGTCGTGCAGCAGGGCGCCGACACCGAGGTCGAACATCTCGTCGCCGGCGAGGCCGAGGCCGCGGCCGAGCAGCAGAGCGACAACGGCGACGTTCATGCCATGCGTGGTCGAACGATCCCCGTCTGCGTCGGCGAGCAGCCGGATGCAGGCCTGGTCGTCGCCGAGCAGACGATCCACGAGTGCACGCGACAGTGCACCGGCCTGAACTCCGGCACGATCCGGCGCCGTGCGGGCGCCGCGAAAGATCTCGTGCAGCTCGCCCCGGGCCTGCGCGTACTGACGCTGCAGCCGATGCTGGGCCTCGTGCGGTGCATCCGGCGGTAACGGTCCGGTCGCCGGTGCATCCGGGCGGGGCGCCCCGGACGCGACACCGTCAGCGGCCGTGTCGTCCGCCGCGTGCGCGTCCTCAGCGACCGTGACGATCGCGCAGGCCTCGTCGACCGTGACATCGCCGGCAGGCCGGCTTCGGTCCGGAGACCATCGGACCTGCTTCAACCCCAGACCACGGATGGTCGCGATCTGCTCGGCCGACGTGATCTGGAAGCTCGATCGCGGAAACGGATGGCGCATCCACGCCAAGTCGAGATGGACGTACATCCCGACCCGGAGATCCTGCGTGGCGACAATCTGGTCCATGGCTGGCGCGTGGGCGTGGGCGGGCTGCCGGAGCGGCCCGTTCGTCGGAGTTTCGGCCGCCGCCGGCCCGACTTGAGGGCCGCTTCGCCGCACGGCTACCATCTCCGCCCCGGACCGGAGCGATGCCATGACCCGACACGCCTTCATCTGCGATGCCTTGCGCACCCCGATCGGCCGCTACGGCGGCGCACTGTCGTCGGTGCGCACCGACGACCTGGCGGCGATCCCGATCCGCGCGCTGGTCGACCGCCACGCCGGCGTCGACTGGCAGGCGGTCGACGACGTGATCCTCGGCTGCGCCAACCAGGCCGGCGAGGACAACCGCAACGTCGCGCGCATGGCCGCGCTGCTGGCCGGGCTGCCGCAGGAGGTGGCCGGCGCCACCGTCAACCGGCTGTGCGGCTCGGGTCTGGACGCGGTCGGCAGCGCCGCGCGCGCGATCCGAACGGGTGAGGCCTCGCTGATGATCGCCGGCGGCGTCGAGAGCATGAGCCGCGCGCCGTTCGTGATGCCCAAGGCCGACGGCGCCTTCAGCCGCGCCAATGCGGTCTACGACACGACGATCGGCTGGCGCTTCGTCAACCGGCTGATGAGGGAGAAGTACGGTGTCGACTCGATGCCGGAGACGGCCGAGAACGTGGCCGCCGAGTTCGGCATCGCGCGCGACGCGCAGGACCGCATGGCGCTGGCGAGCCAGACCAAGGCGCTGGCGGCGCAGGCGGCGGGGTTTTTCGACGGCGAGATCGTGCCGGTGACGATCGCGCAGAAGAAGGGCGATCCGGTCGTCGTCACCCGCGACGAACACCCGCGCGAGACCAGCCTGGAGGCGCTGGCCAGGCTCAAGGGCGTCGTGCGCCCCGACGGCACGGTGACGCCCGGCAATGCCAGCGGTGTCAACGACGGCGCCTGCGCGCTGCTGCTGGCCGACGAGGCGACGGCGGCGCGCCACGGGCTGACGCCGCGCGCGCGCGTCGTCGGCATGGCGGTGGCCGGGGTGGCGCCGCGCATCATGGGCATCGGCCCGGCGCCGGCGACGCGCAAGGTGCTGGCGCTGACCGGGCTGGCGCTGTCGCAGATCGACGTCATCGAGCTCAACGAGGCGTTCGCGGCGCAAGGGTTGGCCGTGCTGCGCGAACTCGGGCTGGCCGACGACGACCCCCGCGTCAACCCCAACGGCGGCGCGATCGCGCTCGGCCACCCGCTGGGCGCCAGCGGCGCGCGCCTGGCGACGACCGCGGTCAACCAGCTGCACCGCAGCGGCGGGCGCTACGCGCTGTGCACGATGTGCATCGGCGTGGGGCAGGGGATCGCGGTGGTCTTGGAGAAAGCTTGAAGCTTAGTCAGGTGGGGCCAGGTCACTTCTGACCCCACGTCACTTCACATTCCCTTGAACAACCCCGCATAGCTTCGGCTGACCTCGAGCTTCTCGGGGTGGCCCTTGACCTGGACGATCTGGCGGCCGCGGAAGTCGCGCGTCACCTCGGCGATGGCCTTGACGTTGACCAGCGTGCTGCGGTGGATCTGCCAGAACTGCGCCGGGTCGAGCTCGTCGACCAGCTCCTTGATCGGCTTTCGGATCAGCGCCTCGACGCGCGCCGTCTGCACCCGCGTGTATTTCTCGTCGCTGATGAAGAACAGCACCTCGTCGATCGGGATCATCTGGATCGTGCTGCCGACTCCGGCCTGGATCCACTGCAGTCGAGGCGGCGCGCGCTCGGGCTCCAGCCGTGCGGTCAGCTCGTGCAGCAGCCTCTGCAGCGGCACGCCCCCGCCCTCGTCGGGGGTGCCGCGCAGCGCCAGCCGCTCGCGCAGGCGGTCGACCGTGCGTTGCAGCCGCTCGCGCTCGGCGGGCTTGAGCACGTAGTCGACCGCACCCTGCTCGAAGGCCTGCACCGCGTACTCGTCGTAGGCGGTGATGAAGACGACCTCGGGCAGGCAGGCGTCGGCACCCCGTGGCAGCTGCGCGATCTCGCGCGCGGCCTCGATGCCGGTCAGCCCGGGCATGCGGATGTCGAGGAAGACGATGTCCGGATCATGGGCCGCCACCAGGTCGACCGCCTCGCGGCCGTTGCGCGCCTCGGCGACGATCTGCAGCTCGGGCCAGGTCTGGGCCAGCCGCGCGCGCAACTGCTCTCGCATCAGCCGCTCGTCGTCGGCGATCACGGCGCGCGGCGCGGCGGCATTCATGGGCGCATCGTAGGCGATGGCCGCAGCGCGCGCCACAGCAGCCATGCGATCAGCGCGAGGGGTGACAGCACGAGCGCGATCGCCGCCGCCACCGCGGCCAGCGGCAGCAGCGCCAGCAGCAGCGCCGCGCCGACCGTGATCAGCACCGCCAGCGGTACCGCGACGGCCAGCGTCAGCGCGACCAGCAGCAGGCCGGATGCGAGCGCGAGCCGCTGGGCCGGCTCCAGCGCCGACAGGTCGAGGTCGTGCAGCACCTCCTCGCCGTCGACACGCAGGCTCAGCGGCAGCACGCCGACGCTGTCGATCGCCTGTCCCAGCAGCACCAGCGTGCCGGCGGCGAGCACCGCCAGCGTGACCAGAACGAGCGGCCAGCGGCGGCGGCGCGAGGTCGGGGCGTCGCTCATGGGCCGTCCGCGCCGGCCGCGTCCGCTGCGGCTGCCGCCGCCACCGTCCGGTAGGGGACGGTGATCGTCGCCACCGTGCCGCCGGCCGGGTTCTCGGTCAGGGTGAGCGCCGCCTTCGAGCCGTACAGCAGCTGCAGCCGCTCGCGGATATTGGCCAGCCCGACGCCGGTGCCGGCGGTCGCCGCGCGCCCGAAGCCCATGCCGGTGTCGGCGACGCTGAGCGCGAGCTTGCCGTGCACGATCTCGGCCTTGACGCGCAGCCGGCCGCCCTCGGGCTTGGGCTCCAGCCCGTGCTTGACCGCGTTCTCGACCAGGGTCTGGATCATCATCGGCGGGAACTCGGCCGAGTGCAGCCCCTCGGGGACGTCGATCTCGGTCGCGAGCCGCTCCTCCATGCGGACCTTGAGGATCTCGAGGTAGGGCCGGATCACCGCCAGCTCGCGCCCGAGGTCGCGCACCGTGCCGGCGCCGCCGTTGCCGCTGGCCTCGCGCATCGAAGGCATGCTCGCGCGCAGCAGCGCGATCAGGTTCTTCTGCATCTGGCTGGCGCGTGGCGGGTCGGTCTCGATCAGGTGGTCGATGCTGGCCAGCGTGTTGAACAGGAAGTGCGGCTCGACCTGCGCCTGCATCGCCGCCATGCGCGCCTCGACGACCTGGCGCCTGAGCGACTCGGCCTCCGCCGTCTCGGTCGCCTGCGCCGCCTTCACCTCGGCCTGGATGCGGCCCTTGTAGACCAGCTTGACGATCGCCGAGGCGAAGATCCAGATCAGCGCCAGCTGCGGCAGGAAGTCCCCCCAGTGGACGACGCGCTTGCGGGTGACCTTGCGTGTCGAGCCGGCCAGCCCGGCATCCTGGATCGCCTGCCGCGCCTGCAACACCGCTTCGCGCGCGGCGCGCTGGGCGTCGCGCACCACGGCGTCGACCTTGGCGCGGGTCGCGTCGGCGCGGCCGGATCCCGGCGGCGCGGCGCCGCCGCCGGCGGCAGCGCCGGGTTCGGCCGTCGAGGCCCCGCCAGCGGCTGCGCCGCCCGGGCCGGCGCCCGCCGGGGCCGGCGGCGCGGCCGGGGCCGGCGGCGCGGAGGGCGCGGAGGGCGCGGGCGCCTCGCGCGGCCGAATGCGGATGCCGCGTTCGTCGATCGAGATGTCGAGGCCCTCGGCCTCGCCGCTGCGCGGGCGCTCGATCCGGATCAGCGGCTCGCGCTGGGCCGCCGGTGACTTCGGCAGCGCCGGCGGCTCGGGCGGCTCGGGGACCTCCGGCGGCTCGGGTAGCTCGGGCAGCTCGATCGGCTCGTCGACGGTCTCGGTCACCGTGTAGCGGAACGGCGGCAGCGACGAGGTGATCCCGGCCACGATCATCAGCAGGATCGATAGCAGGAAGAAGCGCTTCCAGCTGATCGAGACCAGCCAGCTCGCATAGCGGTGGAACGCGCCGACGAAGGCGGCACCGAGGCCGCGCCAGCGGCCGCCGGGAGCGGACGGGAGGGTGCCGGTGTTCATCGCCGTGGGCCGGGGTCGGGTTGGACCATGCGGCGACTGTAGCGAGCGCCCGCGCCGCGGGCACCCGGGTCGCGACGGGCCGCGGCCGCCGCGCGACAGGCTGCGTCGCCGCCCGACGGAGCGGCGGCGCCCCGAGCCACCTGGGCAGGCGGTCTCCCCGCATGATCCCGCGCGAGCGCCGACGATACCGCCCCGG